>Ga0209345_10001212_pt1 | contig 31336 bp, 20 predicted proteins | sample Cruoilmetagenom7_FD_187294 | JGI IMG/M metagenome (GOLD analysis project Ga0209345, IMG submission 187294) | Oil polluted marine microbial communities from Coal Oil Point, Santa Barbara, California, USA - Sample 7 (SPAdes) (version 2) | ecosystem: Environmental > Aquatic > Marine > Oil seeps ...
CGTTTGCAGTTCTATTCGCACTGGAAAACACCCAACTTAACCTGCCGTGAAACACAGCTGCCATCGCGGATGATGTTCCCCACATTTTAGGTCTACGCGCCAAATCGGGAACTTCAGTGGTTCATCCGCGGCGCGCCTCTCAATAGTATTCAGCGCTTTCAGCAGACTCTTCAAAACGTAACTTGTTAGCTACCACGCCGGCAACTTCAGTATATTGCGCGATCTCGCGCTCGGCCCTGTCGATCTGATCGATAGAAGTTTGCCCCGCTGCCACGACCAGCACGCCACAATCAACCATCTGGGCCACGGAAATAGTATCATCGTTTGCAAAGATCGGCGGTACATCAATCAGGATCATATCGATACCGTAGTCGTGCTGGATACGGTCAATCACCTCACGGGCATTCCTGGACTTAAGAAGCTCTGGCATGCTTTCGGGGCCAGATCTAGCTGCGCAAACAGCAACCTGTCCGCCTAGCCGCACAGCTGAGTCTGCAAAGGACACCTCACCGGAGAGCACTGCCCCAATGCCGGGGCGCGTGTCATTCGGCAGGCCCAGAATCTTGCCAATGCCCGGACGGCGCAAATCAAGATCCAGAACAAGCACGCGCTTATCACGTTGCCGCAAGAGACTGAAAGCCAAGTTGCAGATAAGCGTGGATTTACCGCAGCTCGCAGTGGGAGATGTTACCATAACCCGCGACCAGTCATTGCTGCGCATCTGCTGAAGAAGCCTTGTGCGCAAAATATCAACCCGAACAGAGATGGCATCGGATCGCGCACCGATCAAACGGTTACGTTTTAACTGCTTTGCCTTGACCACATGGAGCGGCAGAGCATCCCAATCTGCTGTGGTTCCGGTCTTTTCTCTGGGCGTTCGCGTCTCCTTGAGAACCGGCTCAGCTTTCGTCCTTTCAGGGGAAGACGCTTCGCGGTTCCGGTCGCTGCGGGCTTTTTCGATCGCTTGTTGCAGACGTTCCATCGCGTTTCCTCCTACAGGTCGAGACGATCGAACACTTGTTCGATCATGCGTTCGATAACACCGAACCGATCATCAATGACCCATACCGCGACAGGCACACCAACAAGGATTACGATCAGCCAGAACAAGCGCAAGCCGCGTCGCCGCATAAGTTCGCCCGGCGTGGAGATATACGGCAGCGTGGCCAGTGGCCTTATGCCAAGCGCCTTTGTGATTTCCGAAGACCGTCTGAAATTGCTCCGCAGCATTTCCGCCAACACCACAGAAGCAAGACCGGCGATAAGCGCCACAATCACGCCTGCACCAACAATCAGCGGACGGTTCGGGCTGGCGGGGCTCGTCGGGATGTCGGCCTGCTCTATCAAGACAAGCCTCTGACCCTTTGACATGACCTCGATACGTTCTCCGGTGGCGGCGGTGGACAATCGATCAACAGCACGCTCGTATTGAGAGCGGGTGTTGGCCAAATCCCGCTCCAAGGCGGCGAGTGCAATTGCGTTTGCCGGGGTACGCTCGATTGAGGCCTGAAGCTTTCCTATCTCGGCCTCAAGGGCGGCAGCGCGCGCTTCGGAGCTTTCAATATTCGCCTCGATGTCCTGCATTTGCACATCGAGGATGCCCACGGGCTCATCCGGGATGCCAGAAGTGGTTGGCGCATCCATTCCGCGACTGGCCTGCTCGGCGATCCGCTTTTCCAGCTGTTCGATACGCGACACCAGCAGCCGGACCTGCGGATTGAGGTCTGATAATATCGCGCGCTTGCGGTCCAATTCGGCACGCAGTTCACGAAGTTCCAGTTGTTCAGGTGTCTGCACAATGCCGGGCAAGTCGGTGGTGCTGCTGTCGGATCGCGCCTCCAATACTTCTAGCCGTCTTTTCTGTTCGCGTAGCCGCTGCAAATCCCGCTGGATACCTGCAAGGCGTTCTTGCAGGATGCTTTGGCGGCCCAACCGATAATCCAGTGAATCCGGCAAAGCGTCACTATTCTTGTTTTGGTAATCCAGAATACGCTGGCTTAGAATGTCGAGATCCGCGCTCAATCTCGTGCGCTCTGCCTCGAAAAAATCAAGTGTTTCTTGTGCGACATTACTCCGGAAGAATGACTCGGCCGTCATGAACTGCGTCACGACATCATTGGCAATGGCTGCCGCTGCCTGACCGCTTTGCGCCTCAGCGCTGACGCTGAGGATTGTAGCTTGCCCCCTGCCCCCTGTTAGCCGCACATCAATCCGCCGACGTAGATCCTGAACGATCTCCTCGGGAGGCGTACCCGCCGGAAACAGCTCTAGCCGATCAGCCACATCCAACAAATTCTGACGGGTCTGCAATTGCTGTTGAATGATCTGCAACTGCTCACCGACATCGGTCCGTACAGTTGACGCGGCCAGATCGTTGGGGATCTGCGGATTTTCGACCAACAGCTGCGCCGAACTGCGGTAGGTTGTCGGCAGTTCCATTGCCAGAAAGATCGCAAAAACGACAACCGGCACCGCCACAAAGGTAAAGAGCACACCCCTGAGACGAAGTATGGTCAGCCAATAGCGTAGTTCCAGCTTCATTCGTCACCTCTGGCATGCGTTTCGTCCAGTATCAGCAACACTTCATCATCCAACACCTTCTGGACCAAATCTGCTGTGATCCGCGTTTCTGTACCGGCAAACGCATATGTCATCGCCATTTCTGCAATCTGGTTCACCAACCTTGGCACACCTTTCGAGATGCGGAAAATCAGATCAAGCGCATCTTTGGTGATCTCTTCTCCGTCCCCGCCTGCGACCTGCAAGCGATGCGTCACGTAGTCGCCCAGCATCTCTCGGTCCATCTGCTCCAAATGCGCCCTAACGGAGATTCGCTGCGCAAATTGCACCAAACCTGGCGCCAGAATTGTCTCGCGTAGTTCGGGCTGACCTACCAGAACAAGCTGCAACAGTTCGTCCGAGCCGGAATTGATATTTGTCAACATACGCAGCTCTTCCAGGCCGCTAGGACTGAGGTTCTGTGCTTCGTCGAATATCACAACAACCCGCCTGCCGGCAGCGTACTCTGCGATAAGAAAATCCTGCAACAGCTGAAAATGGGTAACATAGGAATCCTGCCTGTCCACTTGCAGACCTAAGGCGTTGAGAATCCACAACACAATCTCGCGCTGTTCAATCACGGTATTCGACACAAGTGCAAAGGTTGTGGTGTCACTCATCTGGTCGATCAGACGCCGGATCAAGGTTGTCTTGCCCGCGCCTATATCGCCTGTCAGCAAAGTGATCGGCGCTCGCATCAGCAAACCGTATTCCAGCACAGAATAGGCTTTCCTATGCGGCTCTGACCAGAAAAGAAAATCCGGATCCGGCTGCAGCGCGAAAGGCCGTCGGCGCAACCCGAACGGGAGCGTAACTGGGGCAGATTTTGCCATCTACAAACGTATTTCCAACAAAAAATAGAATCAATATCCCAGCAGTCTAGCAAGGGATTGCCAAAAAAGCCTGAGAAAACAGTATTATTTCGGATTCTTCAGAGATTTTAGCGCTCACAGAGTGCGCGTTAACAAATTTTTAGGACTTATCTGCCTCAACCTAGAAATCAAATTGTTGACAAACTCGCCGATTCCTCTGAGTATTCCTACATAGGCGGAACAATTTCTGTAACCGCATCGACTTTTATTGCCATCAAGTTTTTTCGAATACCTATTTTTTAATAAATCAGAGCAGCATTAGACTGCCATCCGAGGTCCCAGCAGTGAATTTTTGATCGCCCCATTTTTTTGATGGGTTGCATTCATTTTTAAGGGGCACGGCATATTTTGTCGTGAAGTAACATAACGTGATAAATACTTTTTTATATGAGAATGCTGCCGGACATCGCAGCAACAATTACAAATCGCTATACCGTCTAGGAGGAAAGCGCGTTCTTGACGTTATGATTGTTTTGCTCAGCCTGCCGTTTTGGGCGCCGGTGCTTTTGGTTCTGATCACAATTTCGGCTATCCTGACGCGCTCACCTATATACATTCAGAAGCGCGTAGGTCGGAATGGAAATGAATTTCAGATGTTCAAACTGCGCACAATGGTACGAGATGCCGATGCGAAGCTGGATGAATATTTGCAAAGCAACCCAGAAGCACGGGCCGAATGGAATTTACACCAGAAGCTTGTGCACGATCCCCGTGTGACGGCCTTTGGACGGTTCCTGCGCAAAAGCTCGATGGATGAATTGCCACAGATTCTCAACGTCTTGCTGGGTCAAATGTCGATCGTGGGGCCGCGGCCAATGCTGCCCGAGCAAAAGAGCATGTACCCCGGCAACAGCTATTATCGGATGCGGCCCGGCATTACATGCCTCTGGCAGGTCTCCGAACGCAACAAAAGCGCGTTTGCCGCACGCGAAGCGTATGACAGCAGATACTACCGCGTGATGTCCTTGCGCACCGACATTTGGATTCTTTTTAAAACAGTAGGCGTCGTTTTTAGCTGCAATGGCCACTAATTTTCCTCTGTTTTTATTCGCGAAGGATGGCACCTGAATATGCCTGTTGGTTTACCTAAGTTTGCTGTTGCCGTCCTCTTCCTGATCTGTCCGCTATTGGCTGGATGCAAATCGCCCGAAGAACGTGCAGCAGCAGCGTTTGAACAGGCGATCCAATTGGTAGAAGAAGGCGATGTGGCCCGTGCCGGCGTCGCCTTCAACAACGTGTTCAAATACGCGCCTGACAACACTGAAGCACGGGAAATATACGCAAATTTCTTGCGTTCTTCGGGCGAGTCGCAGCATGCCTCACGGCAATATCTAAGATTGCTGGAACAAGATCCCGATCATTTGTCCGCTCTGATAGCAATGACCGAGCTGGCAATGGAAAGTTACGGCTGGGAGGTTGCGCAGATGCATCTGGCGCGGGCGAAGAAGATCGCCCCTGCAAAAAAGGAAATCTTGGCACTTGATCAAGTCATGGATTATGCTCAGGCCGTCGGCGCGGCTGACAACCAGGCCCAGATCAAGTCCATCGAAGGGATGGCTAACGCGGCCTCTGAAACGCCCCTTTTGCCGTTGTCGCGCGCCCTTTCTGATGGGTGGCTCCGCCTAAACGATCCCGATGCGGCACTGAGCGTTATCGACACTGGTTTGTTGCGCTGGCCGAACGATCGTTCGCTTCACGACCAGCGGCTGCTTGCGCTACAGGCGTTGGAAAAGCCTGATAAAGTCGCAGCGCAGTTCCGGGCAATGATTGAGCTGTTTCCCGAAAACCGCAACATTGCCACGCGCTATGTCGATTGGCTGGCACGGGATGACCAACTCGCTGTTGCCGAGAGTTTTTTGCGCCAAAGGGCAACCGACACAAAGGACGAGGTTGCACGCACCCTTGATTTGATCGAATTTCTGGCAACCTGGAAAGGCCCTGATGCGGTACTGGCCGATCTGGACGTTCTTGTCGACAGCGATGCGGACCCTCTGTTGTTTCGCGCGATGCGGGCCAGTGTGGTTTTTCAAACCGGCGCTCGCGAGGATGCGATCGCCGAGTTGAAAGCTATCGTTGCAGAGGCCGAGGTATCGCCTGTCGATTCAGTTCGCTCTGACACTGCGCGGTACCGTATTGTTTTGGCCCAGATGCTGGACGATATCGGGGACCGCGCAGGCGCGGAAGCAGCCGTTGCGCTGGTTATATCACAGCATCCGAACATGACCGAAGCCGCGCAATTGCAGGCGAAGTTCCTCTTGGACAAAGGTCAGAACACCGATGCCATCTCAACCTTGCGCGCGGCCTTGGGTTCCGTTGACAGCGATCCGCAGCTTTTGCTTTTACTTGCGCGCGCCCATTCCGCTCAGGGTGCCGATGCGCTTGCTACACGGACACTTTCCCTAGCTTTCGCAGCGTCAGGTCAATCCCCCGACATCGCCCTCATCTTCGCAAGCCACCTCGCCCAAGACGCGCGCACCGGGTCGGCCATCGATGTGCTGACACGCGCATTGTCAACTCAACCGCGCCATCCCGGCCTGCTTGCTGCCTTGGCAAACTTATATATCGAGCAGGGTGACTGGAACCGTGCAGCGTCGATCGCGACAACCTTAAGGCGTCTCGACGCAGGCCCTGCCCCCGCTCGCGCAGCTGATCAACTTGATCTGGCGCTTCTGGCAGCAAGAGCGCCGCTGAGTGAGGCGCTCAAAACACTAGAGGCTTTGGACGCGACAGATCAGGGCGGCTCGATGGCCTATCTATCGCTTATTCAGGCCTACATAGCGGCGGGCCGTGCGGATGATGCACGGCGCGTACTGGATCAAGGTCTGGAAGCAGCGCCTGAAAATGCGCTGCTGCTGGCGATTTCGGCACGGCTTGCCGTCGCCCAAGGGCAGAGCGCGCGCGCGATCGAAACCTACCGCTCTCTGATCGCGGGAGAACCTGACAGCGAATATTTGTGGATTTCGCTGGCTCAAGCCGTGGCGACCGAATCTGATACTGAAGCCGTTCTGGCGATCCTTGACGAGGGCCTGACTGCTCGGCCAAACTCGCCTCGGCTCGAGTGGGAGCGCGCGTTGGTCCTGCATCAGGCAGACCGCCCCGAAGAAGCAATTGAAGCCTATGAGCAGGTATTGGAACATGCACCGTCAAATCTGCCTGCTGTGAACAACTTGGCAAATCTACTATCTACAACGCGGCAGGATGAGGAAAGCCTGACCCGCGCGGCAGATCTGTCAAAGGCGTTGGAGCGCAGTGACATCCCGCAATTCCGCAACACTTTGGGATGGATACGGTTTCGTCAGGGTGATGTATCAGCTGCAGTGGTTCTTTTGGTGCCCGCAGCAGAGACACTTTCGACCGATCCCCTTGTCCAGATCCAAGCCGCTGAAGCACTGATTGCCGCGTCGCAAGGCCAACGTGCGCAGGCGTTTCTGACGCGCGCAATGGACCTGGTCGTTCCGGACAGCGTATTGGCTGACAGGGCGCGGGAAGGCATGGATGCTATCGCCGCCCTTGGTACGGCGAAAGAGGGTTAAAAGCACAGAAAAAGATGCAAAAAAGCGACGTTCTCGTACAATGCGATGCCTTCGGGATGTTTTGTTGTCGCAACGTCAGCCGCACACATTACCCTGCGCAAGAGAGAGCAAAATGAGAGTAAGCATGAAACGTTATCTTTTTGTCGGGCTGCTGGCGCTGCTGGCTGGTTTTTTCGGTGTTGAGCGGGTCGAGGCACAGGGCACCTACCGGTTGAGTGCGGGCGACACCCTGACTTTTCAGGTGCTGGAAGATCCATCACTCAACCGAAACCTTCTGGTACTGCCTGACGGTACAGTTTCGCTCCCCAACGTCGGAGTAATTAAAGTGTCCGGACAGACACTGACGACGCTCAAGAACAGGGTCACGGATCGCCTCACGCCGTTCTTTGCGCAGCCTCCGACAGTCTTTTTGTCTGTTGCGGCTCTCGCCCCGCCAAAGGTTCCTGCTGCGCCGCGTCAACCAGCACCACCGCCCGTGATCTCTATCTACGCGTTGGGTGAGTTCGCAAAACCCGGCAAATTTGACGTAAAGCCGAACACAACACTGCTGCAGTTTCTGGCCGCAAGCGGCGGGCTGACGCGCTTTGCGGCAACCAAACGCCTGCAACTACGTCGCACCGCCCCCGGAATGACCGAGAGCGTTTATACCATCAATTATCGCCAGCTTGCCGCCGGTGCAGCCCGTGGCAAACCCATCGTCCTGATCGAAGGCGACGTGATCATCGCCCCTGAGCGGCGTCTGTTCGAGTAACGCCATGCGCCACTTCATCGCCCTCTGTGCTTTCTCAGCTGCTTTCGCGGGCCCCCTGTCCGCGCAGGATCAGGGCGAGGGCGGCATGCAGGTTATCTTTGAAACCTCTACGCGGGTTGAAGCAAACGACAACTTTGCGCTTTCAACAGACAATCCCGAAGGCGGCACAATCGCCACGCAGTCTCTGGGGTTTTCACTGTTTTCTGAAACGCGCACCGAAACCTTCGCTTTTGGGCTTGGCACGGTCTACCAACTGGGCACAGTCCCCGGCACCCGCATCGGCTCCGGCTTCCGCGACCCAAGCGCATCGTTGGCCTATAGCCGCGAGAGCATTGGCGCGTCTCTGGACGTGTCTGCGCAATTTCAACGCCAAGAACTGGGGCTGGGTCGCGTACTGACCGAGTTGGAGGAACTCGAAGACGAGATCATCCTGCCATCAGACTTGATAGAAGACCTTGGCCAGTTGGACCGCGTCAGATCGGATACGCAGTTGGAATTCGGGCGCGAAGGCCCACTTGGCCTAACCCTCGGCGCAGCTTATGATTTGCGCGACTACAGCAGCACAACTAATGCAGATCTTTACGATCGCGAAACTATCAGGCTGACCTCTGACTTTCGGCTTGATCTGTCACCTTCGTTGCAAATGCATCTTCAGGCTAATCACATCCGTTACGACGCAGAAGATCTGGAAAACACCAGCCGCGACACTTCGCAACTGGGCGTTCAATTCGACGCCCGACTGGACGCCAGTCAACGTCTGACCGCGCGCCTTTCACATGACAGCGTCAAGACACGTGAAACCATCGGAGGCCTGCGCCAAGATACGACAGATAGCGGCATTAGCAGCGCTCTTGGTTACGCGCGCGATCTTCCTGCTGGCGAAATCCGCGTCAATGTAGCGACAGATTTCTCAACAACGGGCCGTCGCAACTCGCTCACCTTCGGGCGCGCGCTGGACTTGCCTCTGGCGCGGCTGGATATGACCGTCGGCGCAACCAGTACCTCCGAAGGTGTGCGTGCTATTGGTCGCCTGAACTACGCACTCGACCTACCGCGAGGCAGCCTGACGGCCAAGCTTGAGCGGAGCGCACGCACCACTGGAGAGGATCAGGCGATCCTGCAAACCGTGGCAAGTGTGGCCCACAGCACCCAGATCAACAATGTTTCCGCTGTGAACGTCGGCATAAACTATGCCCGCGTGACGGGGCTGTCGAATACCGCTGACGACGTTTGGCGCGGATCGGTCACTGCATCTTACAACCACGCACTGACGAGAGATTGGGCGCTGAATGTCGGGGTGACGCACACCCGTGAGGATAATGCGGCCTCGAACGCCTTATTCGTGTCACTGGGGCGTCAGATAACGCTGCAATGGTAGATGCTGCTGCCCCCGCTGGTCCTTCTAAAAGGTATTGGGGTGGTCCCATGCTTTTGGTGGCGATCATCGCTGCCCTGCCAGCCTTTGCATTTGGTACGGCCGCATTAACGCGCGAATGGATGACCCCGACCTATTCGCACGGCCCGCTGATCCCGATATTCGCCGCATTCCTGCTGTTGCGCGGATTGCGCGATACACCGCCCGCCGCATCCGAGCGCAGCACGTTGCGTTGGCCAGGCATCATATTGGTATTGTTCGGTCTGGCTCTCGCTTTTGTGGGGAGCCACGCCCGGGTCGCTGATCTGACCGCCTATGGGCTTGTGCCCTTTGTAGGTGGGCTAATCCTATTATGTCTCGGCTGGCCGCGTGCGCGGCAGGGCGTCCTGCCAACGCTGATGCTGATCTTCATGCTGCCACTGCCACAACTCCTGTACTGGAAAGTAACGCTCGCGTTGCAGGCCGTTTCCTCGCGGATTGGTGTTGCGGTGATCGAGGCTGCCGGCATACCGGTATTTTTAGACGGTAACGTCATTGATCTTGGCGTCTACAAATTGCAGGTGGCCGAAGCTTGCTCTGGCCTGCAATATGTCATTCCGGTTCTGTCTCTAGCACTGATGTTAGCGGCTCTTTACCGGGGACCGACGTGGCACAAGGCTGTGCTGCTGGTTGCTGCGATACCTGTTACTGTCGGGCTGAATGCGCTTCGTATCGGCATGGTGGGGATTTCGGTCAATAGCTATGGCATCGAGGCAGCCGAAAGCCTGCTTCACGCTTTCGAGGGATGGGCAATCCTGCTAGCCTGCGTGCTGGCGTTGGTCCTAATTCTCTGGCTGCTACGCCAGACAATGGCAAAAGAAACCCGTCCACATCAGTTGTTAGATCTAGACCCAAGCGGCTTTGGCGCAGTGATAGGGCGGCTGCGCTCGCTTAACGGGTCGCGGTCATTGGCTCTCGCTATAATTATAACAGGACTAACATCATTGGCGTTGCTCACACTGCCAAAGCCGGGAACGATCACACCGCCTCGTGCCAACTTTGCCCTGTTCCCGAATACTCTGGATGACCGCACAGCACTGCGCCAGACACTGCCCGCCGATATCGTGCAGGTATTGGGCGCTGACGACTACCTCGACGCCACCTTTGTCGCACGCGATGGCCGAGAGCCGATCAATATCTTTGCCAGTTACTATGCCGACCAGTCGCGTGGCGCAGGCCTTCACTCCCCCGAGATATGCCTGCCTGCCAACGGTTGGGAAATCGCCAGCTTTGGACGCCATACGCTTTCCCTGACCGACACCGCCTATGGTACGTTCGACGTGAACCGCGCGACGATCCGCAAAGGGTTAGAACAGCAACTGGTCTACTACTGGTTCGAAGGGCGCAACAAACGCGAGACCAACGATATCTTGGCAAAGTTTACCGTGCTTATCGACGCCTTGCGCACAGGCAGAACGGATGGCGCACTGGTGCGCTTTATTACGCCAATCGAGAACGGTGATCTGGAAGCGGCCGATGCCCGCCTTACTGATTTTATCAGTACCGCGCTGCCGCACCTTCCAGACTTCGTACCTCTCTAGCGCCTGCGGAAATCGGACAGCAATCGCCGTTTCCACCTCCATGCCCAACGCGCTATTCGGCCTAGTCCTGCGATCTTTTGCAGCAAGGGCAATGGGGATTGAACCAAGACACGCAGATGATGATACAGCATCCGCCAGTTGTGCCAGTCACTACGCACCTTACTGCTGGCGTCAAACCATGCACCGCGCTCGTCAATATCCAATGCGCGCACCGATCGATCCGTGTGATCCCGCGACAGGAACAGAGGCTCAAGCACATGGCAGATACGACCGCGCAGTGAAATTTCTGCAATCAGACTGCGATCCGAGCCTACGAAACTGGCAATGAGGCTCGTCTGCGCCAAAATCTCTCTACGCACGACGCCAAAAACCGTAACACAGTAGTGCCCCTCGTCGATAGCGGCCGAATATCGATCAAGCGGGTCGACACTGTCAAATGCCCCTGTTTCGCGATCATACTCGTGGATTACCGTTCCAGTCTCATCAATGAAACGAGTGCCGGTATGAGCCATCACTATGCTTGAATCAGAATCCAGCAAATCTATGCACGCTTTCAGATATCCGGACTCTAAGATGTCATCATGGGCAGCCCATTTGAAATAGCGTCCCTTTGCGAGGCGGAAACCCGAATTGAAGTTCGGCGCAGCACCGAGATTCGAGGGGTGGCGACAATAAACAATGCGAGGATCGCGTTCGGTCCAGGAGCGACAAATTGCTTCGGTATTGTCGGTCGAAGCGTTATCGCAAATTATCAACTCAAAATCCCGGAAGGTTTGCCCAAGGATAGAGCGGATTGCATCATCCAGATAGTTCTCGCCATTATAGACTGGCAGCGCGAGGCTTAATACTATGCTGTCATCTACAGCACTCTTATTATTCATTTTTCCGGTCCTCTTTTTACACGGGAGGTTCGCCGGACGATCACAGCCTTCAGCCGCATCCATTCGGACGTTTCAAGACCAACAGTCAGCACAACAGCAACATAAACCACACCGCCCAACACACCGTAGCCGAAAAGCTGAAGCCAGCTTGAAACGGGCTCGATCGTTGCCAGTCCAACCCAGACCAAGGCGGCCACGGCCCCCGGCAACCAGCCCGGCCAAAGCACAGTCCCCGCAAACTCTCGAAGATTGGACTGCGTAATTTTTAGGTTAAGATTCCAATAATAGGTGAGCTGTGATCCAATGGTAATTGCAGCCAAAGCGAGCGTGACCCCGATTGCCCCCAGCTTCAATGGCCCTGCCAGAACGACCATGAGGACGAGACCTAGAAGCTGATACAAAAACGCGGGCAAGAAGAACTCTCTTACCTTTGCCATTGCAATACACGTCATTGGCAGCAGGGTCGTCGCCCTGTCAAAAGGTAAAATTGCCATGAACAGCATCAGCACCACAGCAGCCTGTGCGTAATCAGTGCCAACGTACAGCACAATGAAGTCTTTGGCATATACGGTCAACGCGACCCCCGGCAACAATGCCACCCAAAGGCCATAACGCGCACCCCGATTCATAGTTCGCGAAAGCCTCTTGCGCTCATCAAGGGCCTGCATCGCTGTAATCGCTGGCAAAAGCGGCTGCGTCGCAACCTGAATCAAAGCCTGCAATTGCCGGAAAATTGTTGCTCCAATGAAGTAGACGGTTACATCCTGCGGCGTGCCGTAAAGGTTCAGCACGATTGTAGCCGCATGGGTGTACATAACATTGCCGAGCTGCCCGAGCGATGTCCAAAGCCCGAATGAAACCAGCCCCCGCGCCTCAACTCGGTCTACCAATTCGCGGCGAAACCGCAGTTCGGGAACCAGTGCGCGGGACCGCAGCGCCAACGCGACGGCACAAACCGTATCGGCAAGAAACGAAGCCACCACTACCCATATGACCTGCGCCCCGAACCCGAACATCAAGCCCAGCAATAACAGTAATCTAAGGACCTCGCGGCCCAACATGATGAGATTCATCTCCACAAATCTCTGGTGAATATGAAAGCCGATCTGAAAGGGGACCAGCACCATCTGTACTGCGAAGGCCAACACCAGCAGCGCCATCATCAAGCCCGCCTGCCAAACCATGTCATCGGGAATGTTCAGGACATGATCAATGTTGAACGCAAGCAAAGCACCCAAAGGCAGAAAGATTCCCGTCATCAGCCATATCAACGGCAGAATTGACGAAACGATCCGCGTAACGGCTAATCCATCACCCTTGGCATAGGCATCTAGCGCATTTCGGGTAATGCCACCTGTGAACGAAGTGAAGAAAAGCGGGGCCATCACCATGATTGCAGCCACCACCGGATAGACCGCAAATTCATCAGCTGGAATCCTTGCCAGCAAAAACTGATAAACCCATACAATTACAGACAAATTTATAATCCGGGTCAAAACAGAACTGGCTGAATTAACAAAAACGAGCCGTTCCGAAATAGAAATCCCCTGAGGCGTCGCCATGCAGCAATATTCCTTGGATAAAAAAAACTTGTCGGAAGGCGGGTGCAGCCGCTAATGTCTTAATAATTATTTAAGTTTCTACATTTATTCTTTTTTTTCAAGAGGAAGCTCTCGTTGAGCAGTTCTGTGCAAATTTCTATCATAATACCGGTCTATAATCGTGCGGATAGAATAGCAGCGACGATCAGGAGCATTGGGCTGGCCAGCCATCCCCAATGTGAATTGATCGTTGTGGATGATGGGTCATCCGACGAGAGCGCCAGTGTGGCATGCGCGACGCTGGATCAAGACGGGCTCGGGTCAAGATCACAAGTGCTGAGGCAGCTCAATGGTGGCCCGGGAAGCGCTCGCAATGCCGCGGCTGCAAAGGCGACCGGGCAGTTTTTAGCATTCCTTGACAGTGACGATCGCTGGCTTCCCTGGACAGTTCCAGCGATTTCCGATGCTATTAGCCAACATCCGCTTGTGCCCATCCTGTTTCTTCAGACCGTCGATGTCGCGCCCGATGAGGATATTGCCGACCTATCAAACAGCGAGCCCGTAAAGGCCTTGGAGTTTGCCGATTATACGGCTGCGGCGACAGCGCAATGGGGATTGAGATATGGCGCGTGCAATCTGGTGATGCGCCGAGATGTCTTCCTTTCCATAGGTGGCTTCTCCATGACGGAACGCAATGCCGAGGACAGCGATTTGATCCTGCGTGCTGCGGGCTTCGGTCCCTGTGTCGTTCTGACAAGGTGCCCGCTGGTCGCTCATGCAAAAGGAAGCGAAGATGCGCTTACAGCCGATCTGGACGGTGGGATACGAGGGCTGGAGTTCTGCCTGTCGCAATATCGCTCAGGCGAGTACCCGGATACAGTTGTAAGCCCACTGCGCATCTTCGCCTGGAGCGCAATCACCCTCATTCGCAAAGCCTTCAAAGCCGGAGAGGTGCGCCGCGCCTACAGCCTTCTGGCGCGATATTCTTGGATCATATGCCGGGGAGGTGCGGCGCGAAAACTGGTGCGGCTTGTCCTTACGCCAGCGTTGGTGCGTGCCCCATGACCCCCCTTCTTTCCGTTATTATTCCAGTCTGGTGCCGACCTGAAAAGATCCGCCGTGCGATCGCTTCGGTCACCAGTAGCCCGCAAATCGAAGTCATTGTAGTTGATGACGGATCGCCGGATAATACGGCGCAAGCTGCGCGTGAAGCGATGTCACATGCAGGACACGGCGGGCAGGTGCTGGTTCAACAGAATTCAGGACCGGGAGCAGCTCGAAACACAGGAGCAGACACCGCAATCGGTCGCTATATCGCATTTTTGGATAGCGATGATGTCTGGTTTCCGCACACGCTGCCGAACCTTCTCGACACGCTGGCCCACCCCGAAGCCAAAGCTCTGAACTTTTTGCAAAATACGACATTTGAAGCAGATGAAATGCCACCTCACCCGATTGGAGGAAATTCCACATTGTCCCACTACGTCGGCTTTCGAGACGCTGCGCTACATGCCCGTGATATTAGGCTGGGATCAGGATGCTGCGTAATACTGAGAGAGCTTTTTCATGCGCATGGCGGCTTTGATCCGGACCTTCGCGCAAGCGAAGACACCGACCTATTTCTCAGGCTGCCGGCGGATTGCGGATGCGATCTTTTGCGTGATGCTCCTTTGGTTGGCATTGAGGCTGGAGCAGACGATAGGCTGAGCACCGACTTGGAGCAGATGAGGATCGGTCTGGCTCATCTCCTCGCTCAGGCTCGGAAAGGTGCCTACCCGAATTCGGCAGATCCTCACCTTGCGCGTATTCTGGCGCAATCGATTAGCTATACGACCCGAAAAGCGTTTGGTGCGGGCCGTCCCGGAATGGCTTACGCTCTCTATTTTAGACATTTGCCAAAGCTTTTGCGCGCGCATGCTTGGCATTGGACAATCAGGCTACCTTTGCTGCCACTACTGTCTGTCTTGCGGCCCGGCCGCTACGCTCTGAAGTAACGAACTCCCACGACCACCATTAACAAACACAACAACCATTTTTAAATCTATCGACACCGCACATCGACACTAAAAGACCTTTTATAGACGGAAACTCTGATGAAAGTTATTATCTTCGGACTTGGATACGTGGGCTTCACCGCTGGCTGCTGCATTGCATCTCAAGGACACACGGTCGTCGGAATCGACGTTAACGATAAGAAAGTCGCTGCGATCAACAATGGCGAAGCCCCCATTATTGAACCAAAGGTGACAGAGCTTTTGCGCGACGCACGCGCAGCCAATACGTTTCAGGCAGACACCCAGATAGGATCTCATCTGGATGGCGCCGATCTTGTCCTTGTTTGCGTTGGCACACCGTCAGCCCCGGAGGGCGCGCACAATATGCGCTATATCGCTGAGGTAACGCGCCAGATCGCTCAGACCGTGCAGAAACGCGATTTATCGGGGTTGTCTGTGGCTTACCGGTCAACCATCCGGCCAGGCACGATCCATGAGCTGATTCTACCAATCATCAATTCTATTGTTACCGATACAAATCCCCCCCGGATTGAAGTTGTCTATAATCCGGAGTTCCTGCGCGAAGGCAGCGCTGTCGATGACTACTTCGCCCCGCCCAAGATCGTGACTGGCACCAAGGACAGCACCCCGAACGCAACGATGACTGCCCTGAACGAGGGCATCGATGCGCCCCGTTTCACCGTCGGATTTCGCGAAGCAGAGATAACGAAGTTCGTAGACAATTCATGGCATGCATTGAAGGTCGCATTTGCGAACGAAGTCGGGCGGACCTGTCTGGCAAACGACATTTCTGCCAAGCAAGTTCATGAAATATTCGTCTCCGACACCAAACTGAACATCTCACCCTATTACCTGCGGCCAGGGGGCGCTTTTGGCGGATCCTGTCTTCCCAAAGATGTGCGTGCGCTGCAATATATCGCTGCCGATACGGGCGTGAATTTGCCGATGATCAATAGCCTGCTGCGCTCGAATGCTGCGCACAAGCACGCTCTGTTCGACTGGGCGGTCGCGGGTCTGGATCAGGGCGCACGGATCCTGATGGTAGGGCTGGCATTCAAGGCAGGCACTGACGATCTGCGCGAAAGCCCACATGTAGACCTAGCCAGAAAGATCATGGCGGCAGGTCACACGCTGGATGTTTTCGATCCAGCTGTTAAGGCCGATATGCTTGTCGGCGCCAATCTGGGATATGCGTTTAGCGCGTTGCCCATGCTCAACCGATTGCTCGTCGACCGCGATCAGATTGCCGCAGCGAAATACGACCGCGTTTTGGTCAACAATGCCACTGTAGAACAACTACAGATGCCTGAGGGCGTAGACGTCATTGATTTGGGGACACTGCCATGACGGTAACGACCCCTCGCATGGATGCAGCACGGCGTGACAGACCACTCGAAGGCCGTAATGTGCTGATGATTGTTGAAAACCTGCCCGTGCCATTTGACCGACGCGTATGGCAGGAATGCCGAACGCTGAAGGCGGCAGGGGCAAATGTTTCTGTGATTTGTCCGACTGGCCGAGGCCACGACAGCCGTTTCGAAACAATCGATGGGATTGAAATCCACCGGCACCCCCTACCTTTCGATGCCTCGGGTCCGTTCGGCTATATCGTCGAATATACAGCCGCGCTGTTTCACGAATTACGCTTAGCAATAAAGGTCTGGCGTCGACAACGTTTTGACACGATCCAAGGATGCAATCCTCCCGATCTGATCTTCCTAGTTGCGCTTCCCTTCAAGCTATGGGGATGTCGCTATATTTTCGACCACCATGACATCAACCCCGAACTTTACGAGGCCAAATTCGGGAAGCGCGGGTTTTTCTGGAAACTGATGATATGGTTTGAACGCCTGACATTTGGTGCTGCAGACGTCGTTATTTCAACCAATGAATCCTACCGCCAGATTGCGATCGAACGCGGTGGAAAAGAGCCCGAAGACGTGTTCATCGTCCGCTCTGGCCCTGACCTAACCAAACTTAAACCGCTTCCACCGAACCAGAAATGGCGCAACGGGCGGCGTTTTATGGTTGGTTACGTGGGCGTCATGGGCGCGCAGGAAGGACTGGATCTTTTGCTAGAAGCTGCGCGCGTCGCTGTTCTTGAACGCGGCGAAGACATACAGTTTGTCCTTGTTGGGGGCGGATCGGCGCTGGACGAAATGCGACAGATGAGCACCAATCTGGGATTGGCAGATTACGTCACCTTCACCGGACGCGCCCCCGACAACGACTTGTTTGAAGTCCTGTCCACCGCAGATTTATGCGTCAACCCCGACCGGGTCAATCCAATGAACGACAAATCCACCATGAACAAAGTGCTTGAATACATGGCGTTTTCCAAAGCCCAAGTGCAGTTCGACGTTACCGAAGGACGCAGGTCAGCGCAGGATGCATCGGCGTATGCCGACGCCAATGATCCCTTGGATTTAGCCGACCGGATGATTGCGCTGTTACACGATCCTGAAACATGCGCCCAGATGGGAGAAAGTGGTAGACGCCGCATTGAAACGGAACTCAGCTGGGATCATCAGGTCGACACGCTTATCTCAGCTTATCAACGGGCACAGAGAAAGAATGGCTAAAGCATCGTCGCGGTATTGATCCACCCATCGAAGGACCTTCCGCCGCTGACATTCTATCCGGTCAAATTATTAGCTTACCGGCCAAGCAAACCAGAAACAGGAAGGGATTCGCCACCAAGGTTACTGAATGATATCCTGTAAAGTTTGCGGCTCAACGACAAAAGGCCCGCCAAATCATGCAAGCTTTTGTCAGTACAATTGGAAAAGGCACATGCGAAAAATACTGACCAGAATACTCTCAGGCAGCCATAAATCCCCTGAATTTTCAAACAAACCTGTCTGTATAAAGGAGCATTCGTCTCTGACCGTTTCTTCGCAAAACGCTCTATCGCTTTACGATTTTGTGTAGCTCATCTTTTGCTTCTCTAATGGATAAGAATCACTAGGCCCGCTGAATAGTACGGATACCACGACCAAGAGAACGGTGATTGGCCAGCACGCGCAGGCCAAGAATCCCAGAACCTTGTTAATGAAAGTGATGCCGCCGCTATCTTGCTGTTCGCAGTAGGTCAGAATTGCCGCAAAAAAAGCAACGAGTAGATAAACAGTTGTTAAAAATATAAAAAATGACATTATCCCTTTCCTCCAGTTTGTTTGCCAAAGGGGGCCGTAAAATGAAAAAGAAACAAATCACAAAATAAAACTGCCGATATTCGGCATCGTAAAACATAAGCTTTCCAAGCTAGCGCCCGGGCAGCGTTCGTAGAGCAGACGACCAACAGAAGAGAAAATTATCTTCCTTGAGACGGCAATGTGCTCACCTTCTTCGTTAATCTTACCCGTTTTACGATTACCAAGCAATCTCTTCGTGCTGACACAATGATGCACACGCCTCTATCTTACTGAATTTATCAAGCTACTCCAAGGACTTGAGATTATTGATGTTATCAATACGTGATCTTGCCAAGCGGATCAGATCACCGGCATTGCTGCCCTCATCGGAGAAATAGGGCAACTATTTCACAAGCCTATGATTCGGCTCCACCCCCCCGGGCCACCTTATCGTGAGGCCTGAAGCCGCCCCGCTTGCAGCAACCTATGATTGAACTTTATTTAGAGCCGGAAAAAATATTCGTTATATTTCAATGGCAACTATTTATTCTCTAATTAACCTTTGCGGCAAAACTTCGCCACTGCTAGGCTTAATCTATTATCTAAGTCTAAAAGTTTTATGTGTATATCAATTTATTAAATCGGAGTCGCCATGGCGAATTCTTCTGATTTTTCTGACGTGGCCCAACTGAATTCATGGGCACTGACTACCCCGAGCGGCAGTACAGCCACTTGGGGTAATTCAGTTTCTGATGGTTATTTGGTTTTGGACACGCCCGACGGTACGTTCGATGCGTGGAATACCAATGGTACCGCGCGCGCGATGCAAGCTGTGCAGAATGCAGATTTCGCGTTTTCATCCCATTTCTTGACGGTCCCTGACGAACAATATGAAATGCAGGGCCTTCTGGTCGAACAGGATGCAAGTAACTGGATCAGATTTGATACATTTTCGGACGGCAATAAGCTTTTTGCCTTCGCGGCTGTAACGATAAATGGAACCAGCACGAAAAAATTTCAGGTTGAGATTCCACCGGACGGGGCACCCTACCTGCGCATGGAACGTATCGGCAATACTTGGACCTGCCTGTACTCTGTCGATAACGAAAACTGGACCGTAGCGGGCGTTTTCGAACAGAGCCTTGCGGTCAGTCAGGCTGGTGTGTTTGCAGGTAATCTCGCCGGATCGAATGGCTTTGCAGCACAGGTTGATTGGATCGCCTTCGATGATGATCCGCTTTTAACGGAAGATGCCGGTTATGCCGATGCACCACCGGTCGCCGCCGACGATACGCTGGCTACAGCCTTTGACACCGCGTTGGTGCTGGATGTGGCTGACCTTCTTGCGAATGATAGCGATCCCGAAGGTGCGGCCTTAACCATTACGCAGGTGAGCGCCGCACAATCCGGCACCTTGACGGATAATGGCGATGGCACGCTCACCTATGTGCCCGCTGTCGGGTTTGTCGGGACTGACAGTTTTGACTATACCGTGTCCGATGGGACGCATCAGACAACTGCCACAGTCAATGTTACGGTGGGTGAGATGGCCGTGTCCGGCCCAGAGTCCGACGATTTCTCAGCCGCAGATCTGGGTGACCAATGGACAATCACCACACCAGGCGCCAGTTCTTGGGCTTTGGACACCAGCGGCAGCGACGCATTCCTATCCCTGATCACACCGGATGGCACCTATGACGCGTGGGGCACAAACACCACTGCGCGGGCTATGCAGGCGATGGACGATACCGACTTCACAGTCGAAACGCGGTTCCTGTCTACGCCAGACAGTAAATATGAGCTGCAGGGTTTTCTGATTGAAGAAGACGCCGATACCTGGTTGCGCTTTGACACCTATTCGGACGGTAGCAAGCTTTACGCCTTTGCGGCATTCAGCAATGCAGGAAGCAACACAGTCCTGTTCCAACAAGTGATACAGGGCGGTACCGCACCGTATCTGCGTCTGGAGCGCAGCGGCGACACGTGGACGTTCCTTTATTCTCAAGACGGCAGCAGTTGGACGTTAGCTGGCACGACAACTCGGTCTATCGCGGTTTCTGACGCAGGTGTCTTCGCTGGCAACCTTGCCGGCTCCAACGGTTTCACGGCCCTTGTCGACTATATCGAATTTGGGTCAGACCCGCTTACCGCTGAAGATGGGTCAGTTGCACCGCCAAATGCTGCGCCGACTGCCGAAGATGACCAGCTTGTAACGGCTGCAGACACTGCGTTAATTTTTGACCAAGCCGACCTTTTGGAAAATGATAGCGACCCAGATGGTTCGACCCTAAGCATCGTAGAGTTCGGACCGGCACAATCCGGCTCCCTCACTGACAATGGCGACGGAACGCTGACGTATACGCCCAACGCTGGCTTCGCCGGAAGCGACAGCTTTGATTACACAGTCTCGGATGGTGCTTTGCAAACCACAGCGACTGTAAGCGTCACAGTTGGCAGCACGCCTCAATCAACCGGCGTTTCCGATGATTTCTCTGCCAGTGGAGTTTCTGGGGTCTGGACCGGCACGACCCCCGGCAGCGGCGCCATTGCCCCCTACGAGAGCGGATCAGAAAGCGCGGTTGCGCTGACGGCGACGGGCGCGCAGGATCCTTGGGGCCAGAACATGGCCACACGGCTGATGCAGGCCATCGACAATGTGGATGTATCAGTAACCACACGGTTCCTTTCCACACCTGACACCCGCTATGAGACACAAGGTTTTCTGGTCGAGGAAGATCAGAATTCATGGCTGCGCTTTGACACGTATTTTGACGGCACCAATCTACGCGCATTTGCCGCGCTGACGCTGAATGGCACCCCTACTGTGTTACTAAACACAGTGCTGGCGGTTGACGCAGCGCCCTATTTGCAGCTGACCCGTACAGGGGACATCTGGCAGTTCGCCTATTCGCAGGATGGAAATAACTGGTCTGTTGCAGGCACTGCCACCGCAGCGATAGACATGACTGCCATCGGCGTCATGGCTGGCAACGTGACCGCATCCAACTCGTTCACAGCGATCGTGGATTGGTTTGAGGTTGCCACTGATCCGTTGTTGCAGGATGACGGGCTGCCGTTTGGCCAGAGCACTCCGGTGGCGGTTGACGATGCATTTACTACGCAGGTCGATGCGCTTCTTGCCGTCGATGCTGCAAGCGGCGTGCTGTCCAATGACACCGATGCTGATGGTGACACGCTGACCGCCAGCCTGATCAATGGGCCCCAAAACGGCACTCTGACGTTCAACACAGACGGCTCTTTCACCTACAGCCCGAATGCTGGGTTCGAGGGTCATGACACCTTTGTCTATTCGACAGCGGACAGTTTTGGTGCCACCGATACGGCCAGCGTCGCGCTGACAGTGGGGACACCGCCAAACGGATATTCCGATGATTTCTCCGGCGGATCACTCTCCGGGTTTTGGACTGCTGAAGGGCCTGCTGGCACGACTGCCGGTCGCGGCATCACTGGCCCGGACGGCGTACTTGAGCTCCGCTCTGGCAATGGAACCTTCGATGCTTACGGCACCAATACATCAGGTCGCCTGATGCAGGATGTTCTGGATCAGGACATTCAATTCACCGCGCGGTTCCTGTCGGTGCCTACAGGCCCCTACCAGTTGCAAGGTTTCTTGTTCGAACAGGATGCGGGGAAGTGGGTGCGCCTTGACGTCTATAGCGATAAGAACGGGCTACATATCTATGGGGCCCACACGACTGGCGGCACCACCAACACAATGTTTAACACGCTGATTGATCCGGCACAGGTGGAATTCATGCGCGCAGGTCGCCAAGGCGATGTCTGGACGTTGGAATATTCGGAAAACGGCTCTGACTGGACGGTTGCGGGTTCCTTCACGTTTGCGATGGAGCTGAACCGCGGAGGCCTGTTCGCTGGCAACCTTGGCGCATCCACAGGCTTTACCGCAGTGGTCGACTGGTTTGAGACTAATTCAGACCCGATCTTAGGCGAAGATGCCAATGTAGTCCCTCAGGCTGTTGACGATGTGCTGTTCGTACTGCCCGACACCACAACCCTGATCAACACGGCAACTGATCTGCTCGCAAATGATCAGGCAGTAAGCGCGCAGCTGGACCTTGTCTCAATCGGCTCTCCGTCTTCCGGCACGCTGATCGACAATGGCGATGGCACGCTGTCCTTCACCCCCGATGCTGGTTTTCTAGGTGATATCACGGTCAGCTATGTGATGAGCGCTGACGGTCAAACGGACACAGCCGAGCTGACGCTGACGGTGCAACCGCCTTCCATCTCGGATGATTTTGCAGATGGCGTGCTGGATCCGGCTTGGTCCTTTTCCGGCATTGGCGGCTCAGGAACGGAAGGATCGGTCGGCAGTAACGGTGTGTTGCAGATCGTTTCGCCGCGCGGATTGCCGGTATCTGCGTCTGATGTATTGACCTCACCGCGTGTGCTGCAAGACCAACCAGATACTGATTTCCAGATTTCAGCAGGGTTCTTGACCGAACCTGAGCAAGCATATCAAGAGCATGGCCTTTTGGTTGTTCAGGATGCCGAAAACTGGATACGCTTTGACATGGCATTTACCAACAGTGGTCTTGTCTTGATCGTGGGTGTGATTGAGGGCGGCCAAACCACCTACCCTCTGTTCCAGAGCATCGATTCAGGTGACGTGACAGACTTCCGGATTTCCCGCGACGGCAGCAACTGGCTGTTCGAAACAAGTGACGCAAATGGCACTTGGACCACTGCATTCACCATGACCCATGACATGGCAGTCACGCAGGTAGGGCTGTTTTCCGGCAGCACATCTTTCGACTCAAATGTGCCGGGTTATACCGCGTTGGTTGATTATTTTGAGAACGCGCTGAATCCGCTGGTAAATGAAGACAGCGTTGTCGTCCCAGCAAATTTCACTCCGATCACCAACGACGATACCGCAGTGGTAGACGGCCTTGCACCGACAATCATTGATGTTTCGGACCTGCTGGCCAATGACACCGATAGCAATGGCGACACGTTGACCGTCACGGGTATCATCCAACCAGACCATGGCAGCCTTGTTGATAATGGCGATGGCACGCTGACCTACACACCCACAATAAACAGCCCCGTTCAGGATAATTTCAGCTACACTGTTAGCGACGGCACCGACACCTCCAGCGCTGACGTGCGGCTGATTGTCGGCAATCCGATCACTGTTTGGGAAGGGTCGCAGCAAAGCTTTGGCAGCAACGGAGAGGGCCAACAATTCATCAACGTTCTTGGCAATGTTGATGCTGTTGTAACGGGCCTGTCCTACACGTTGAATGGCGGAGCCGTGCGGCAGTTATCCATCGGTGCGGATACGCGACGCTTGCAGGACACCGGCGATTTCAACATCGACATACGGTATTCTGCGCTGGACGGCAGCGCGACGGATGACATCATCTTAATCACCGCAACCACCGAATTAGGCGATGTTTTCACGCAGGAAGTTGTGATCGACTACGAAGACGGCATTGCATGGGACCCCAACTATGCCATCGACTGGAGTAACCAAACCAACGTCTCGGATGCTGTCCAGATTGCTGATGGTCGATGGGAAATCGGGCCTGACGGGCTGCGCCCCACGCAACTGGGATATGACCGTGTGGTGGTGATGGGCGATGCGGGTTGGGACAATTATCAGCTGAACACGACGATCACGATGCACGACTTGCTGAACAGCGATCCTCGCGGGCGTGACGGCGGCGGGTTTGCCATCGGCATGCTCTGGACCGGTCACACAAACGACCCCATCTCTGGGTTCCAGCCCTTGTCAGGATGGGAACCGGGGGCTGCGTTTTTCTACACCGACAAGAATGGTGATGGCACAGGCCGCCTTGATCTTCACCCGTCCCGAGACTTCTTCTCGGAACTCAACACGATGGCGTTGTCTCTGGACGAGGGTGCCACCTACAATTTCACAGTGCAGGTAGAGCAAGTCGCGCTTTATGACCGGCTCTTTTCGGTCCGCATCTGGGAAGAAGGCACCGCAGAGCCCGAAGCATGGACCATGCAAGGCGTGCAGACCTTTGATATCAGCGACGCGCCACAAACGGGATCTGTCTATTTTAACGCCCACTATTTCGACGTCAGTTTTGGTGATGTGACCGTGACCGAAATTACGGGCAGCGACATTCTTCAAGGGACCGAAGGGGATGATACCCTGATGGGTGTTGACCTGACTGCCGCGCTCCCCGGCGCGGGTGAACGCGATGTTGCCGCAGGGTATGCTGGTGAAGATACCTTTGTGATGGGGGATGCGAACGGGGTCTTTTACGATGACGGCGTTGCGGCCAGTTCGGGTATTGATGATTTCCTCTACGTCTGGGATTTTTCGACAACCGAGGACATCTTGCTGCTGCATGGCATCGCCAGCGACTATTTTGTCGAGATTGATGCCGCCACTCTGCCTGAGGGTGCAGCGATCTGGCTGACCGGAGACACCGACAGCGCAGATGAGCTGATCGGCATCCTCGGAGGCTTGACTGAATTCGATTTAAATGCGGAGAATGTCTCTTATAGTGGACTATTTGCCTAATTATTTTGAACTTAACTTTGGAGACAGCAATTATGAAAGTCGCAATTTTGGCCGGTGGCAAAGGTACTCGATTAGCCGAAGAAACCTCTGTTCGTCCCAAGCCTATGGTAGAAATTGGCGGCAAACCAATCCTGTGGCACATCATGAATATCTACTCGCATTTCGGGCATCAGGATTTCGCTGTCGCGCTTGGGTATAAGGGCGACCATATCAAACGTTATTTTGCTGAGTATGGTCAGCTTTCGGGTAATTTGACGGTGCGGCTCGGCAATCCTGAACCGCTGGTGCGTCACGATGAACAGCACCCTCAGTGGAACATCGATCTGATTGAAACCGGCAACGAAACCTTGACCGGTGGACGCGTGAAGCGACTCCAGCCCCACATGGGCAGCGGAACCTTCATGCTGACCTGGGGTGATGGTGTCAGCGATGTGGACCTGAACAAGCTGCTGGCGTTTCATAAATCACACGGGAAGCTGGCAACGGTCACTGCAGTGCGCCCTCAAGCCCGCTATGGCCACATGCGGTTTGACGGCGACCGTGTCACCGCATTTGAGGAAAAGCCGCAAACGGCAGAAGGCTGGATAAATGGCGCTTTCTTTGTGCTCGAGCCAGAGGTTTTTGACTACATCGAAGGTGACATGGTGATGTTCGAACACGCACCGCTTGAGAACCTCGCACGTGACGGACAATTGATGGCCTATCGTCATGAAGGCTTTTGGGCGGCGATGGACACGCTACGCGATAAGCATGTCCTGCAAAAGATATGGGACTCTGGCGACCGTCCTTGGGCACATTGGGAGAAGTAAGTATGCGTGTACTGGTAACGGGAAACCGTGGATATATCGGTGTTGTTCTAACCCCTATGCTGCAGCAAGCTGGTCACGATGTCTCGGGGATCGACACCGACCTTTACCGTCGCTGTACCTTTGCACCCGGCGGCGAAATGCCCGACGTGCCGACGCTGCTGAAAGACATCCGTTCTGTGACGCCTGAGGACTTCGAAGGTGTTGATGCGGTCCTGCATCTTGCTGCCCTGTCAAATGACCCCCTTGGCGACTACCGCCCCGAGACCACTTTTGACATCAACTACGAAGGAACGATGAACGTTGCCCGCGCAGCAAAGGAAGCGGGCGTCAGCCGGTTTGTCTTTTCCTCATCTTGCAGCAATTACGGAGCGGGCGGAGAAGATTTCATCGACGAAAATGGCGCCTTCAATCCCGTGACACCTTACGGTGAATCCAAGGTCAAATCTGAAATGGCACTCGCCGAAATGGGCGATAATACATTTTGCCCGACCTTCCTGCGCTCTGCCACAGCCTATGGCGTCAGCCCGCGCATCCGGTTCGATCTGGTGCTGAACAATCTTGTGGCTTGGGCCGTTACAACTGGCAACATCCACATGAAATCAGACGGCACACCGTGGCGCCCCATCACCCATATCGAAGATATTAGCCGCGCGTTTCTTGCAACGCTGGAATCCCCGATCGGAAACATCCACAACGAGGCGTTCAACGTCGGGGTCACCGACCACAATTACCAGATCAAGGAATTGGCTGAAATTGTCGCTGATGTTGTTCCGGGCTGCGATGTGACCTTTGCCGACGACGCCGGCCCCGACAAACGATCCTACCGCGTCAACTGCGACAAGATCCAGCGCGTCATGCCGCATTTCAAACCCCAGTGGGATGCACGGAAAGGCGCGCAGTCGCTGTATGAAGCATACCGCGCCCAAGATTTGACTCTCGAGGAATTCGAGGGGCCAAGGTACCAGCGCATCGGCCACATCAAAAAACTGATTGCGGATGGCATTATCGACTCTTCTCTGCATCACACAGAAAACGCCAAACAAGGAATCGATGACGCCTTTCGCGCGGATGCCGCGAAGGTCAGCTGCATTTCTTGCGGGCACAAGGGACTGGACCCGATCCTTGATCTAGGGATGATGCCCCGCTCTGACGGGTTGCTCGACACAGGCGCACTTGATCACAGCGAAAGCCTTTCACCGCTGCGGCTGGGGTTTTGCCCCGACTGTACGTTGGTACAGCTGCTGGAAACCCGCCCACCAGAAGAAATGTTCGGCGATGACTACGTCTACTTCTCTTCTTTTTCGGAAGACCTACTGGCGCATTCAAAAGCCAATGCAGAAGAACTGATCGACAAGCGAAATCTTGGTCCGGACAATCTGGTGGTCGAGATTGCGTCAAATGACGGCTACATGCTGCAAAACTTCAAGGCGCATGGCATCGGCGTTCTCGGAATCGATCCCGCTCTCCAGCCTGCGACTGCGGCACAGGAAAAAGGGATCGACACCATCAACGATTTCTTCGGCAGCCGTTTGGCACAAAAACTCAAGAACGAAGGCCGCCGCGCCGACGTCATCATCGCCAATAACGTCGTGGCCCATGTCGCCGACCAGAACGATCTAGTTAAGGGAATGGAAACCCTGTTGGCTGAAGACGGCCAGGTTGTCGTTGAATTCCCTTATGTTCGTGACCTGATAGACTACATTGAGTTTGACACGATCTACCATGAACACCTGTGCTATTTCTCGGTACATTCAGCCAAGCTGCTGTTCGAACGCAACGGCCTCTATCTGAATGATGTCCGCCGCTTGCCCATTCACGGCGGCTCCCTGCGACTTTACTTCGGCAAGACGGCCAACCCGACGAAAGCAGTTGCCGATATTCTGGCAGAGGAAGTCCGATTGGGGTTGGACCAATACGACTATTACGCCGATTTTGGCACCCGTGTGCGCCACTTCAGGGACGAAGCACGCAAGCTTGTTCATGACATCCGCGCACAGGGCAAACGCATCGCAGCTTATGGTGCGGCGGCCAAAGGTACGATCATGTTGAACTTTCTCAATCTCGATCATACAGCCATCGACTACGCGGTTGACAAGAACACCCACAAACACGGGAAGTATATGCCCGGAGTGCGTGTCCCGATCGACGACCCGGCAAGGCTGCTTACCGATCGACCCGAGTACGTGATGATCCTGCCGTGGAACTTTCGCGATGAGATCGTGCGCCAGCAACAAGATTATCTTGACGGAGGAGGCAAATTTGTCGTGCCGATCCCGCACCTAGAAATTGTGGAGAAGTAGGCGATGCGTCGCACCTCCTGCCCCGCGTGCGGATCACGCGCACTGTCTGAGATTTACCGCCTTGATGCCATTCCGGTTCAGTCTTGCGTTTTGCTCGATACTCAAGACGAAGCGCGCAGCTTTGGACGGGCACCACTGGTGCTTGCATTTTGTGACGGTTGCGGATTGGTGTTCAACACCGAATTCGTGCTGGAGCATGTCGACTATGCATCGACGACCGAAGAAAGCCAGCATTTCTCCGGTACGTTCAACGCATTTGCCAAGGGTCTTGCTGCAGAGATCAAAAGCCTGACCGACCTACGCGGTAAGCGCGTGCTTGAGGTCGGGTGCGGCAAGGGTGATTTCCTTCAGGAATTGGTGCGCCAGACCGGCGCGCGGGGTTTGGGCGTTGATCCAGGTTTCATTCCCGAACGCCTGCCCGGCGCGGATGGCGAGCACATTGATTTCATCCGCGCGTATCTGAATCCCGAACAAATCAAAGAGCAACCTGACTATGTGATCTGCCGCCACACGCTTGAACATATTCCCGAAGTGGGCGCGTTCATGGCCGATATTGTCCAGATCGCGGGCGACGGTGCTGGTATTTTCTTTGAAACGCCTGATGTGGCACGCGTTCTGAATGAGGGCGCGTTCTGGGATATCTATTACGAGCACTGTTCATATTTCACGCTAGGCAGCCACGCGCGCGCCTTTCGTGCTGCGGGTATCGGCGTCACCAAAATGTATCTTGCCTATGAAGGCCAGTACATCATCATGTACGGTCAAACCGGCGATACAGACACCCTGCCCGGCGAAGACGATATGGACAAATTGCGCGAGCTTGCTGCCGCATTTCCAGAAAAAGTCAGCGCAATGCGCGAACACTGGCGTGATTTTGTGGGCCAGCGGCACGCTGCAGGAAAGCGGGTTGCGATTTGGGGCGGCGGATCAAAAGGCGTGTCGTTTCTGACCACCGACGATCTAGGTCCGATGGTGTCGCAAGTGGTGGATATTAACCCGTTCAAGCAGGGCAAATATGTGCCGGGCACAGGTCACCAAGTGCTCGCGCCCGAAGCCTTGAAGGACGCGCCGCCCGACACCGTCATTGTGATGAACCCCGTCTATCTGCCCGAAATCGGTGCGCAGCTTGCTGATATGGGGCTTTCACCTGAATTGGTGGCTGTATGACCGTATCAGTCGGCCCCTGCCCCGTCTGCAACGGGCATCCGCATGTCTTCTTTTCGATGACTGCGCAGCCGATCATTACCAATCAACTGTGGCCAGATGCCAAAACTGCACATGATGCTCCTACCGGTGATCTTGATCTGGCGATATGCGGCAGATGTGCAATGATCTGGAACGCGGCCTTCGATCCCGATCTGATGCAATACGCACCCGGTTATGAGAACGCCCTGCACTTCTCTGCCAACTTTCGGGACTTTGCCGCGCAACTGGCAGCGCACTTGGTGAAGGAATACGACCTGATCGGCAAACCAGTGGTGGAGATTGGATGCGGCGATGGTTTTATGCTGGATCTGATGGCAGAACAGGGCGTGGGGTCAGCAATCGGATTTGACCCGACCATGCGCGGCGTAGAGACCCCTTTCACCGCGCGGCCCGAGGTCGATATCGTGCCGGAGTATTTCCAGTCAGACCAGCTGGATCGCCCCTTTGACGCCTTGCTTTGCCGCCATGTGCTGGAACATCTGGACACGCCCGCACCGCTTTTGACCGACATCCGCCGTGCTGTCGGGGCCCGCAATACGCCTATCTATTTCGAAATGCCCAATGCCGGTTGGATGCTGGAAGCGACCTCATTCTGGGATGTGATCTATGAACATGTTGGATACTGGACGGCGCCCGCACTAGAGACATTGTTCCGCCGGGCAGGCTTTGCCCCTGCATCGATAAGCGCGGGCTATGGTGATCAATTTCTAATGGCCGAGGGGCTTCCCGCAGCGCCTGACACGGATTTTCTGCCGACCGACACCAGCACTGTGCGAAAGGCTGCCGACAAGTTCGCGACCGCCTTCGCGGATGAGCTGGAGAAATGGAACGCCAGCTTGGGGCATGGCCACAAAGCTGTGATCTGGGGCGCCGGATCGAAAGGGATCACATTTGCCAACGCCCTGAAGGGCACGGCGGCGCAATCCCTTGCCGCGATGATTGATCTGAACCCCCGCAAGCACGGCTTACACATTCCCGGCATCGGATTGTCCGTTAGGTCCCCGGACGATTTGCCCGATATTGCGCCCGACCTCGTTCTGGTCGCCAACGCGCTGTACCTAGATGAAATCCGCGATCAGGTGCACGGGATGGGACTGGCTCCCGACTTTGACGTCATTGCGGGATGATCTTCATGTCACAGACGCCGCGCCGGATCGACGTTCAGCCCATCTGGATCGGTCAGTCGCGGCGCGCGCGGCCCGTAGCCCAAAAGCCTGAGGATCGCCGCCTTGCGCGCCATTGCCGGCTGCTCAACCAAATGCCAGGACAAGATCGAAACAAGCAGCGTCGGAACGAAAGCCAACCCCATATTTTGCAAAGGCGTCTGCGGCCCGAACAGATAGACAACCAATCCCTGCAGGGGGAAAGCATAGACATAAATGCCGTAGGAATAGTCACCCAAGCGGTTAAAGCGTCGCACAGCACCGCCGGGAACATAAGCCAGCCAGAACGTTGCATAGCTAAGCGCAAGTGCAAACAACGGCAAAGCCAATGGCGTACCTGCCATGGCCCACGCGACTGCTGCAAGTGCAGCGAAAATGACGGGATGCAGAACAATTCGATCGCGCCAAATCCAGAACGCCACGCCGATGGCAAAGGGCATCGACAGCGTCAGCAGTTTGGCCGCATGATACGGCACAACATCTGCAAACATCGCCCCTACCGTCCAAACACCTGCGTAAAGCGCCAAAGCACCAGCCGCGCGCAGACTGTTTTTCCATGCTCCGGCCAGCCCCGCAATGAACACACCGACATAGCACAACACCTCATGTTTGAGCGTCCAGATAGAGCCGACAACCGCCTCTACCGGCTGACCGTCAAAGACACCGGGCAGCCGGTATTGCAACGGGAACAATGCCGTGTTGCGCAGCACGAAAGCATAAACATTCCAATCAGCGAAATAGCTCGACACAGGCTGGGTCGTAACGAACGGTCCCATCAAAAAGGCCACCAACAACAAGCTGGCAATCAACCCCGGCATCAGCCGCAGCGCGCGCGCCAGAATGAAACTGATATGGCTGGACGATCGCTGAAAGCTTGCCGTGATGAGAAAGCCCGATATGGCAAAGAAGATGAACAGGGCGATCGTCCCCAAAGAGTGACCTGTCACCGCGACCAGCGGTTCGGCCACTCCGGCGCCAATTGCGATCGGCGTGGCATGGGACACAAGCACAGCAACAGCCGCCAAGAAACGGATCAGGTTGAGATTGTTGTCGCGTCCGCCGCTCAGATAGAT
>Ga0209345_10001213_pt1 | contig 31325 bp, 22 predicted proteins | sample Cruoilmetagenom7_FD_187294 | JGI IMG/M metagenome (GOLD analysis project Ga0209345, IMG submission 187294) | Oil polluted marine microbial communities from Coal Oil Point, Santa Barbara, California, USA - Sample 7 (SPAdes) (version 2) | ecosystem: Environmental > Aquatic > Marine > Oil seeps ...
TAACGGTATGATTAAAGCTAAGGTTACAAATCCAGTATTCTTAATCGACGAGATCGATAAATTAGTGATGAATGAAAGAAATGACCCTTCAAGTGCTCTTTTAGAAGTTCTTGATCCAGAACAAAATGAATTCTTTTCAGATCATTATGTAGAAGAAGACTATAACTTATCAAAAGTATTATTTATTACTACAGCTAACTACTTACAAAACATTCCAGCTGCATTAAGAGATAGAATGGAAGTAATTGAGTTAAGCTCATATACAGAAATTGAAAAATTCCATATAGCTAAAAACTTCCTTGTAAATAAGCAAGTTGAAAACCACGGGCTTGAATCTAAGAAGTTTTCAATTACTGATGGAGCTATTAAAGCTATCATCAATGATTACACTAGGGAAGCCGGAGTAAGACAATTAGAGAGATTATTGGGTTCAATTATTAGAAAAGCCATTAAGGAAATCCTAATTAAGAAAAAAAATAAAGTATCAGTTAATAGAGATAATTTACATGATTTCTTAGGTAAAAAACTATTTAAAAACAATAAAGTATCTGATAAAAACATGGTTGGTGTAGTTACAGGTTTAGCCTACACTCAAGCAGGCGGAGACACTCTAGAAGTAGAAGCTACTTACTTTGATGGTAAAAACAATCTCGTATTAACTGGTAATTTAGGCGACGTTATGAAAGAATCAGCTATGGCTGCTTTATCGTTTGTTAGAACTAATGCCAAAAGATTTGACATCGCTCCTGAAAAACTAGAAAAAAATGATTTTCACATCCATGTTCCTGAAGGTGCAATTCCTAAAGATGGACCAAGCGCTGGTGTAACTATAGCTACATCATTAATTTCCGCTCTAAGTGGTAAATTAGTAAATAGGCATGTTGGTATGACAGGTGAAATCACTTTAAACGGTAGAGTATTACCAATTGGCGGATTAAAAGAAAAAGCAATCGCAGCTGCCAGAAGTGGTTTAAAAACTATTGTTATTCCAAAAGGTAATGAAAAGGATGTTGATGACATTCCTAAAGAAGTAAGAGACAAATTAAAAATTTATTTCGCAACAAAATTAGATGATGTCTTAGACATCGCATTGGTACAATAAGAACCTGCTATCCAATTGGATAGCTTTTTCTGTTAGGAGCTCTATGAGTAATTTTACTGATAATATAAAAATCTATTTTACAAAATCGTATTTAAGAAAATACATAATCTATCTAATCGCTGTTACTTTATTAAGTTTAGGGGTAAGTTTAATTTACCAAACTTTCTTTGGTAACGCTGCATGGGATGCTTTTCAATTTAATATAATTGAAATGCTAGATGTTCCAGAACTATACGTATATACACCTATCTCAGCAATCTTAGTTATTATCGCATATTTAATTGAGTGGAAACGGCCAAATATAGCTATGATAGTACCAGTTGTTCTAACGTTTATATTTAGCTTAGGTGTTGGTTTATTTAATGATATTTTACCTAATGTAGCTGACATATCTATTATATGGAATGTTATTTATTTTATAGTTGCTTTGACAATTATTTCAATTGCTTTGAACTTAATTGTTTATTGTAAATTTTCCTTGCCAGCGATTGATCAATTATGTATGTCTATAGCCAAAAGACTAAAAATTACATTTGGCCAATCTAAAATTATTGGTGAACTAATCGCTGTTGTTTTAGCAGTTATTTCGGGATTAATTTATGGGAATCACGCTGATAATTTTAATATGGGATTTTCAACAATTTTCTTTATCGCGTTTATCGGATTCTTTGTTGATTTACTTAGAAACCCAATCTTTAGAATTTTAAAGGCAATACCAAAACTGGAGTTATTCTCAGATGGTATGCTCGAAGAAGATATAAACCAAGATAATTATCGTAGGACTGCCAGAGGAATAGTTATAAAGGAAGATAAGATTTTAGTTATCTTTATGAAAAAATTAGATTTTTATATATTGCCGGGTGGCGGAGTTGAAAAGAATGAATCTTTGAAAGCTTGCTGCAGACGTGAAGTTTTAGAAGAAACTGGATATAAAATAAAACTTAACGAAGAAAAAGTTGTAGTTACAGAGTACTTTTTAGATGCAACTTACGAGAACCATTATTTTATCGCAAAATTAAGGTTTAAAAAACCATTTCCTGAAAAAATCAGTTTAACCGAGGAAGAGAAGAAATCAGGAATGGAATTGATTTGGATGGATAAAGATGAATTAATGGATGTATTAAATAACTATGATTCAACACATGAACATGGTCAGCATGTGATGTGGAGAGAATTTCTAGGGATAATAAATTCAATTTAGGAGCTAAACATGAAAGTTACAGCCAATGTACTTTTAAATTACATAAGGTGTAGGAGATATGCAAGTTTAAATGATCCAGATTTGGATTATACTTTAAGTGAGTATAAACTAAACTCTCATGACTACTACAAAGATTATATTGATATGTTTTATGATATCTATTTTGACGATACCCTTGACATAGAAAGAAATTTAAAGCTTTCATATGATTTTCATAGTGATATACAGCTGCAAGACAAGTTTCACTACTACATAGAAGACAGAAACGAATTATATTATTTAATGCCAACAACTTCAAAAGATTTTCTAAAATTAAAGTATCGAGTAGGAAAGAAAAAACTTCAAATGTTTAATAAAAACAAACAGGGAATCTATGAATTAAAACAAGAAAACTTGACCATTATTGAGAGTAATTATCTTGACAAGATTAAGAAACTTTTAACTAGAACTGACGATTTAGGTAGAACTGTCTACAATTATGCATTTAAGATGTTTTTGTATAATAAAGTCAATCCAGAATCGAATACAAAGCTATATTTTGTGGTTTTAAACTCTGACTATGTATATAATGGTGTAAATTACACAAAAGATTTATATAAAGTACTTGATTTTTCACATTTATATAAAATCTATTCAGAAATAATCGAAGCTGATATATATCGAATGATTAATCACATCGAACTAGATGATTTTACAAGTTGTCCTCTAGTGAAAAAAGAATGTCGTAAAGGCGATAGTTTTGAATGTAAATTTGTAGATTTTTGTTTTTCTCATATTCCTAAATATAACTCTATCTTAAACTATTTTTCTTCATTTAGAGGTTTCGATGAAATGACAGAAGCTGGTATAGTTAATCACGATGCTTATGATCTTCTAAACGAAGGATATGTTGATATTCTAGATTTGCCTATTTCTTGGTTAAAGGACGAACATCATCTTATGCAAAGATACTGTGCAGAAAACGAGCATGTTCATCTACACAAACCTAAGATAAAAAAGATTCTCGACACACTTAAATACCCATTAATCTATTTAGATTTTGAAGCTTCACCTTGCTTATTGCCAAGGTATAAAGCTGAAAAACCATACAGTCAGTCTGTTTTCCAATACTCAATCCATATTGAGCTAGAACCAGGAGTTTTAGAGAAAGATGGAGCTAGACACTTTGAGTTTATTGGAAAGCCCAATATAGATTGCAGAAGAGAGATTGTTGAAAATTTAATTAGGATTTGTAATGAGTACAATTCAAGTATAATTGTTTACAATAAAACCTTTGAGATGATGCGTTTTCGAGAACTTCAAAACGTATTTCCAGAATACAAAGAAGATATTCAGAAAATGATTGATAGACTGTTTGATCTAATGGATGTTGTTAAGACCAATAAAAAGCTCTATATTGAACTCGGTTTTAGTGAAGAAGACGCAGGAAGATATAATTTTTATCACCATAAATTGAGTGGTTCATACTCACTAAAAAAAGTCATAAGCGTGTTCAATGAATCAGCTTATAAGAATTTAAATATTCAAAATGGAGTACAAGCCTATGAAAGTTTTATGGGTTTAGAAAACTTAGAACCAACCGAGTATGATAACGTCATTCAAGACTTGCTGGAATACTGTAAACAAGACACATATTCAATGTTTGAAATCATTGTCGGAATAAAAAAATTAATTGCAGAATGATTGCAGAATTAATATCTTGCATTAATATATATATTATGCTATAATACTAATCGCGCCTAGACCTGGAACTAGAGACACTCCGACTCTTCTTGCGGATCTTAGGTAAGTTAAAATAAGGAGGAATTAAAATGGCTTTAAGCAAAGACAGAATTAAAGAAATCGTAACTGAGTATCAACAAAAAGAAGGCGACACTGGTTCTCCAGAAGTACAAATTGCATTACTTACTGAAGAAATCACTACGTTAAACGAACATTTAAAGGTTCACAAACACGATTTCCATTCTCGTAGAGGTCTTTTAATGAAAGTTGGTAAGAGAAGAAGCTTACAAAAATATTTGAAATCAGTTTCTTTCGAGAGATATTCAACTTTAATTAAAAAACTAGGACTAAGAAGATAACTAAAAGCGCCCTTCAACTGGGCGCTTATTCTTTGTCAGGATTAATCTATTAAAATAGCATTATATTATGATATAATATATAAGTGAGTTATTTTGTATTTAAAAGAAATGAGGAAAATAAATGAAAAAAGTATTTAAGAAAGAATTCTATGGAAGAGAATTAATAGTGGAGGTTGGCCAATTAGCTAAGCAAGCAACAGGTGCTTGTATGGTTAGATATGGCGATACAGCTGTATTATCTGCTGCAGTTGTAGGAAAAGAACCATCAAAAATGAGTTTTTTCCCATTACTTGTGATCTATCAAGAAAAACTTTATTCAGCTGGTAAAATCCCCGGGGGATTCCTAAGAAGAGAAGGAAGACCATCTGAACATGAAACATTAATATCTAGAGCAATTGACAGACCTATCCGTCCAATGTTTGATGAAGGGTTTAGATATGACGTACAAATTATCAATACGGTAATGAGTGCTGATTTAAACTGTTCACCTGAAATGAGCGCATTATTAGGTGCATCATTATCATTAGGAATAGGTGGCGTTCCATTTAAGGGACCAGTTGCTGGAGTTATGGTTGGTTTAATCGAAGGTGAATTTGTTGTTAACCCAACACCAGAACAATTTGCTGTATCTGATTTAGAATTAATGGTAGCGGGAACTAAAAACGCTATTAACATGGTTGAAGCCGGTGCAAAAGAAATCGATGAAGACACAATGTTAGAAGCACTATTATTTGCGCATGAAGCAATTAAAGAATTAGTGGCTTTCCAAGAAGAAATCATTGCAGAAGTTGGTAAAGAAAAAATTGAAGTTACTTTAACTTTACCACCAAAAAGAGTTTCTGATGATGTTTATGAATTAGAAGCAGGTAGAATTACAGAAGCAGTTCAAATCAAAGAGAAGCTTGAAAGAGCAGATGCTATAAAAGCTATTGAAGATGAAATTAAAGAAACTTTAGAAGCTCGCTACTTACAAGAATTTGATAAGGATGAAGTAAAAGTATTAGTAAACTTTGCAAACGAAGTGTGTGAAGAAATCTTAGTAAAAGAAGTAAGAAGATTAATTACAGAAGATAAAATCAGACCTGATGGTAGGAAAACTGATGAAATTAGACCATTAGACTCTGAAATTGATATATTACCAAGAGCACATGGATCAGCTTTATTCACAAGAGGTCAAACTCAAGCATTAGCAACAGTTACTCTTGGAGCATTACGTGAAGCACAAATCATTGATGGTGTAACAATCAATGATGGAAAAAGATTTATGTTGCATTACAACTTCCCACAATATTCAGTAGGATCTATTGGTAGGTATATGTCTCCAGGTAGACGTGAAATTGGACATGGAGCATTAGGTGAAAAAGCTTTATTACAAGTACTACCTAATGAAGATGAATTCCCATATACAGTTCGTATAGTTTCGGAAATTCTGGAATCAAACGGAAGTAGTTCACAAGCAACTATCTGTGGTGGATCACTTGCATTAGCTGCAGCTGGTGTACCAATCAAAGCTCCTGTAGCTGGTATCGCAATGGGTCTTGTGATGGATGGAGATAACTATACTATCTTAACTGACATTCAAGGACTAGAAGATCACTTCGGAGATATGGACTTTAAAGTAGCTGGTACTGAAAAAGGTATTTGTGCTTTACAAATGGATATCAAAATTAGTGGTATTACAAAAGAAATCTTCAAACAATCTCTAGCTCAAGCTAAAGTAGCTAGATTACATATCTTAGAAAACATGAAAGCAACTATTAAAGAACCAAGAGAAGAATTATCTAAATACGCTCCAAAGGTTAAATTAATGAAAGTTAGCCCAGACAAAATTAGAGCTATTATTGGTTCAGGTGGTAAGACTATTACATCAATCATTGAAAAATGTAATGATGTAAAAATCGATATCGAACAAGATGGTAGAATCGTAGTAATGCATGAAGATTCATTCTTTATCAAAAAAGCAATTAAATTAATCGAAGACATCATTAGAGAAGTTGAAGTAGGAGCTGTTTATTCAGGTACTGTTAGAAGAATTGAAAAATTTGGTTGCTTCGTAGAATTATGGCCAGGTCAAGATGGATTAGTTCATATTTCTAAATTAGATGTTAAACGTGTGGAAAAAGTAGAAGATATCGTAAAATTAGGCGATGTTATTCAAGTCAAATGTATTGGTGTTGATGACAAAGGTAGAGTTGACTTATCAAGAAAAGCTGTATTAAAAGATATAAAAAAATAATATAATAAATTATAGGTTATCGGGTAATCGAGCGCTTAGGCGTTAGGAAAGTCCATGCTAGCACAAGCTGAGATGCTTGTAATGATTGTGCTAAACGAAAAAATAAGTTTAGGTACCCTGGGTTAGCCTAGCTAACCTTGGTAACGGCGAAGAAAAGAATGTTAAAGGTCTGAGTACTCATAACGTGCCACAGTGACGATGCATATAGAATATATATGAGTGAAACGGGTAAACCCCTCAAGCTAGAAACCCAAATTATGGTAGGGGCACGGTGAGGCGAGAATTGAATTGCTGAACTGACGGCTTAGCCGTAGATAAATGATTGCCGGCAGAAATGCTACAGAACATGGCTTATAGATAACCTTACTTTTAAAAAGCATATACATAATATGCTTTTTTTAAAAACAATAAAGGACTGATTTATATGAAGAAGAACCAACAACATATAAGAAACTTTTCAATTATTGCCCATATTGACCATGGAAAGTCTACTCTTGCTGATAGAATCTTGGAAATGACGCATTCAGTATCTAAAAGAGATATGAAAGCTCAAATTCTTGATTCAATGGAATTAGAGAGAGAGCGTGGTATTACTATCAAGCTGAATTCAGTTGAACTTAACTATGAAGCAAAAGATGGTAATACTTACAACTTTCATTTGATTGACACTCCAGGTCATGTTGATTTTACCTATGAAGTTTCACGATCATTAGCTGCTTGTGAAGGAGCTATCTTAGTCGTTGATGCAACTCAAGGGATTGAAGCTCAGACACTAGCTAATGTTTACTTAGCTTTAGATAACAATTTAGAAATAATTCCAGTTATCAATAAAATTGATTTAGGTAGTGCCGATGTTGAGATGTGTAAAAGAGATCTTGAATCAATGATAGGAATCGATCCAGATGACTGTATCTTAGCCTCGGCTAAAACTGGGTTTGGTGTAGATGAAATCTTAGAAGCTATTGTTGAAAGAATACCAGCTCCAAGCGGAAATCCTGAATTTCCTCTAGAAGCTCTAATTTTCGACTCATTTTATGATAGCTATCGTGGAGTTATACCTTTAATTAGAGTAGTGAATGGCGAAGTCAAAAAAGGCGATAAAATAAAAATGATGGCGACAAACGGCGTCTATGAAGTAATTGATTTAGGTGTGTATTTACCTAAAGAAGAATCTAGAGATACTTTAACAACAGGAGATGTTGGCTGGTTGTCGGCTTCAATTAAGGAAATTGAAAAAGTTCATGTTGGAGATACTGTAACTAAGGAAAAAAATCCAGCTCAAAAACCATTGCCAGGTTATAGATCGTTAACTCCTATGGTTTATTCAGGAATTTATCCTGTGGATGCAGATGATTATACAGCATTAAAAGATGCTATTGAGAAAATGAAACTAAGTGATGCATCTTTAATCTATCAACCTGAAACATCTAGTGCTTTAGGATTTGGATTTAGAGTAGGTTTCTTAGGAATGTTACATATGGAAATATTCCAAGAGAGACTGGAGAGAGAGTTTAATCAAAACCTAATTACAACAGCTCCTTCAGTTAATTACCAAGTTCATCTTGCAAATGGTGAAGTAATGGAAATTGATAATCCTGCAAAAATGCCTAAAACTCAAATGGTTAAATTTATTGAGGAACCATATGTATTAGCAACTATAATCACACCAAATGATTATGTAGGTAATATTATGGAACTCTGTCAATATAAACGCGGAATATTTAAGGATATGCAATACATCTCTGATGTTAGAGTTGAGATAATGTATGAATTACCTCTATCTGAGATTATCTATGATTTCTTTAATCGTTTAAAATCTAATACAAAGGGATATGCATCATTTGATTATGAAGTAATAGGAAATAGAGAATCTAATTTAGTTAAGATTGATATTCTTTTAAATTCAGAACCAGTAGATGCATTAGCATTCTTAGTACATAATGACTTTTCTAGGCAAAGAGGATTAAGGATTTGTCAAAGACTAAAAAAGATAATTCCTCGTCAACTATTTGAAATACCAGTACAGGCAGCTATCGGTTCAAAAATCATCTCAAGAACAAATATTAAAGCGTTAAGAAAAGATGTATTAGCTAAATGTTATGGCGGCGATATTTCACGAAAGAAAAAACTTTTAGAAAAACAGAAAAAAGGTAAAAAACGTATGAAACAAGTTGGATCTGTTGAGATTCCACAAGAAGCGTTTATGTCTGTTTTATCTTTAGAAACAGATGACTAAATAAATAAAAAAATGGAGGAATTATTCCTCCATTTTTAATACTTTTTCAATAAAAACATCAACTAGTTCAGGGTCAAATTGAGTACCTTTACAAGTAATTAACTCTTTAATAGCTGCATCCTTAGTTTTTTCATCTTTATATGATCTAAAAGATGTCATTGCATCATAGGCATCAGCGATTGATATCAACCTAGCTTCGAAGCTTATATCTTTACCTTTTAATCCTTTTGGGTATCCTTTACCATCATAGTATTCATGATGCTCTAATACATAATTCGCTATATCATCCATATCACCAATTGAATGAATGATGCTATACCCTTTTTCAGGATGGGTTTTAACGATCTTATATTCCTGATCAGTTAATCTACCCTTTTTATTAAGAATATCGTTAGAAATCGTAACCTTACCAATATCATGTAATTGCCCTGCTAGCTTAATATCGCTAATTTTCTTAGCTGATAAATTAGAAGCAGCTGCTAGTTTATAGGCATAAGTAGAAACTCTTTGTGAATGCTCTTCACTAACGTTATCATTTTCATAAAGAGTTTTTAATAAAGCATCAATAATTTTATTGCGCACACTTTGTGATTGAGACATTTTATGGATATACATATCATCTTCGGCAAGCTTAAGAATCAAATCCAAATTTTGTGAAATTTCATCTTTTATTGCTATTCCATAAGCAAGAGAAAAATTGATATTTTCGACTTTTTCATGATTAATTATTTCAATCGTTTTATCCATTAAATCTTCAATTTCAGATTTTGTCGTATTAGGACAAATTATAGAGAACTCATCTCCACCTATTCGACTTACAAAACCTTTATCAGCTACGCTATCTTTAAGAATGTCAGCTGTTTTCTTAAGAACTCTATTTCCTACATTGTGACCAAAACTATCATTTATAACCTTGAGTCCATTAATATCTAAGATTACAGTTGCAATAGGGAAATAACTTTCAAAATTAACTAATTCTCTTTTTTCGACAAAATGTCGACGATTGTACACATTTGTTAAGTGATCATGATAACTTGCATATCTTAGTTTTTCTTCTTCATTTCTCAAATCTGTAATATCATTAATAACACCAAAAACTTTATACGGCTTATTGTCTTTATATCTCAATGTAGCTACAGAGTTTATATGTCGAAGTTCATTTAGATTATTTAATATTTTGTAATGAACATTATAATCCATATCTTTATAAATTAAGTTCATAAGAGCGACATCCATCATTGGTCTATCTTTTTTAAACACAAATTTTTGAATCTTGTTAAGTGGAAGAAGATGATTTTCAGTTAATGGAAGTCCATAAATCCTAAACGCTTCCTCGCTTCCCCAAATTTGTTTTGTTTCTATATCTAATTCCCAAGTCCCAACATGAGCGATTTCTTGAGATTTAGATAATCGATGTAAGCTAACGCTAATATCTCTTTTTAGTTTTTTCTGAAGATTGTTATCAGCTATAAGTGACTGATAAAGAACATTATATGGCAAGATTAGGTTAAATTTAATAATAAGATACAAAATAATCATAAGTGCTATATATCTTACGCTAGAGGCTAAATATAGCGAAAAACTATAATTGTGAAAGTTAAACATATATAGGATTTCAGAAATTACAAAAAGAATAAAAACCCAGCCTAAAGGTTTGAATTTCATGTCGTCTTTGCTTTTTAGATACCAAATAATAGTAGCAAATATCATTATAAGAAGTATAGCTAATTCAAAAATAACCAAAATTGTAGTAGGGGTTCCGTTTTCTAGAAGTACTGGAAGATTAACATAATAGTTGATTAAATGTAATATAACTGCAACAAAGAAAGTAAAAACTAAATTCAGGATACTGTTTGTCTTTGTTCCTTTATCAATAACAGCAATCAAAGAGCCAATGGCCAATAGTGAGCTAGCGGATAGGAATGCATATATATAGAAATCTCCACTAATGTTTTTAATTAAATCAACACCTGGATGACTCAAAATGTGGACAAACATTAGCATGGTGTAAACAAAAATAACAGGTGATAACTTAGAGAGTATATTGTCTTTTAATCTAAATGATGTAATAAAGGCAATTGTTGGACCAATAACCCCAATTGTCATAATTGAAAAACCTTTTATAGTATGATAAAGGATTGGGTTACTAAAGTATACATATAAGAATATAGCAAGAAGAATTACACTAAACCAGGTAAGAAAATCACGAATAATTTTGTAATTAAATAATTTTGTATTCAAAAGAGTCCCCCTTTATAACATATTTTATTTTATTATACTATAACTTTTATATAATTGCTATAATGATTACTTTAATACTAATAAAGAGCACTATGTTAATTATAATTCTATAAATACCTTTAATAAAACACATTATTATGTTAACATAATACTAGAAATGAGGTGAGCGAAATTATGATAAAAGGATTATATATTCATATACCATTCTGTGCAGAAATCTGTAGCTATTGTGATTTTAGTAAAATGGTCGCTAATCTTGATTTAAAGAAAATATATGTAGATACATTGATAGAGGAATTAAAATATCATCAAGATAAATATTCAAATTTAGAGACAATTTATATTGGGGGGGGAACTCCCACAAATTTAGATAATAACTTGTTAGAAGAATTACTGTTTCAAATAAATAAAGTAGTAGATGTTGCTAACTTAAAAGAGTTTACAATTGAAGCTAATCCAAATGATATTACCGATGATTTGGGTACGCTACTTAAAGAAAATAATATTTCAAGGATAAGTTTAGGTGTACAAACATCAAATGATTCACTTCTTAAAATACTTAATAGAAATCATAAAAACATCGATGTAGAAAATGCAGTTAAATTATTAAGAGATAATCAAATAGAAAACATCAATCTTGACTTTATCTATGGCATTCCAAACCAAACCAAGAAAGATGTTATCAATGATATAGCATTTATTAAGAAACTAAACCCTTCTCACATATCATATTATTCACTTATACTAGAAGAGAACACTAAATTGCTATATGATATAAACAAATCTAAACTAAAGGCTTTAAATGACGATTTAGTGGCCGATTACAGTGATTTAATCACAGAGAGCTTGAAAGAATTAGGATATACTCATTATGAGACAAGTAATTATGCAAAACCAGGGCTTGAATCTTTACATAATTTAATCTATTGGAATTTAGAAGAATATCTAGGGATTGGTTTAAGCGCTGCTTCACAATATAATAATCACCGATATAAGAATCAGTCATTAATTACAAAATATAACGAAAACTTTAAAGTTATTGAAGAAGAGGATTTTGATCCACTAGTTGAATTTTTGTTAATGGGATTAAGAAAGACTAAAGGTATAAATCTCCAAGAATTCAAAGATCGATTTAATAGGGATTTATTTACAGCGTTTCCTAACCTAAAAAGACATTTAGGAAATGGATTACTAGTCAAAGAAAACAATATTCTTCGGTTTACAAATCTAGGAATAAATCTTGCAAATCAGGTCTATCTTGATATAATATAGGAGCTAACATGTTAAAAGGAAATCTAAAAGAGTATGTGTATTATTTAAAGATTACTAAAAATTTAGCTAATAACACTATAATTTCATATGAAAGAGATTTAAAGGAGTATATAGCTTTCTTGGAGAAAAATTATAACTTTAAATTCTTTCATCAAGTAAAAAAACAACACGTTGATAATTATATAAAAAGTCTCTCAAGAAAGAAGATATCTCCACGTTCAATAACAAGGAAAATATCATCAATTCACTCATTTCATAAGTATCTTCTGGAAGAAAAAATAGTAGATAAAGATATTGTTTCTAGGGTTAAAAAACCAAAGACTCCAAAAACGCTACCGGTAGTTCTAAATATAGAAGAAATTGATCAATTCATCGAAGCTACAATTCAAAAGGGCAAACCCCTTGATTTAAGGAATAAAGCTATGGTAGAATTAGCATACGGATCTGGGTTAAGAGTTTCTGAACTATTAGACCTAGAAATTAGTGATTTACACTTAAACATGAACTTAGTAAATATCACTGGTAAAGGAAATAAAGAAAGAATTGTACCTTTAGGGGAAGAGTCTATTTTTGCAATTAGAAAATACTTGGTTGAAGCTAGACCAAAACTTAACCCTAAAAACAAAGAACTAATCTTCATTAATAAAAACGGAGATAAACTCAGTCGAGTTGGATTTTATAAAGTAATTAAAACAATAGCTTTAAGAGCTAAAATCGACAAAAAAATGTCTCCGCACACTTTAAGACATTCTTTTGCAACCCATCTATTAGATAATGGAGCAAATTTAAGAAGTGTACAAGAATTATTAGGACACGAGGATATTATGACTACAGAGATTTATACTCATATTACTAAAAAACGTATTCAAAAAGAATATGAGTCAAAACATCCGCGTGCATCAGGAAAGAAGGAATAAATTATGAAATTTAAAAGAGTATTTTTAATTGTTATTGATTCTGTAGGTGCTGGTGAATTACCAGATGCTAAAAGATTTGGTGATGAAGGAGCTAATACAATCGGAAATTTAGCTAAAGCAACTGGTGGAGTTACACTACCGGTATTAGAATCGTTTGGTTATGGTAATTTAACTGATATTTTAGGAGTGAAACCAGTGGAAAATCCAAGAGCTAACGTTACTAAAATGGTTGAAGTTTCAAATGGAAAAGACACTATGACAGGACACTGGGAAATAATGGGATTAAGAACAGATATCCCATTCCAAACCTTTACTGAAACAGGATTCCCTGATGAACTAATTCAAGAGATTGAAAAAGTAACTGGAAGAAAAGTTGTTGGTAATAAATCAGCTTCAGGTACCGAAATTATTAAAGAATTAGGTCCACACCAAATGAAAACAGGAGATTTAATCGTATATACATCAGCTGATTCAGTATTACAGATAGCTGCGCATGAAGAAATTATTCCATTAGAAGAACTTTATGATATCTGTCATAAGGTAAGAGAGATGACTCTAGTAGAAAAATGGAAAGTTGGTAGAATTATTGCTAGACCATATTTAGGAAATCCTAAAGATGGTTTCGAAAGAACCCCAAACCGTCATGACTATGCATTAGATCCATCAGGTAAAACTGTACTAAATATTTTAGCTGATTCTAAGTTTGATGTTATCTCAGTAGGAAAAATCAGTGACATCTTTAATAAAAGTGGTATTACAGATCATCACTCAATTAAATCAAACCATCATGGAATGGAAGTTACTACAAAGTTAACCAAAGAAGATTTTACAGGATTATGTTTCGTTAATCTAGTTGATTTTGATGCTAAATACGGACACAGAAGGAATCCAGAAGGCTATAAAATGGCTATGGAAGAATTTGATAGAGATTTAGCTGTATTCCTAGAAAATCTTAATGATGACGACCTTTTAATGATAACAGCTGACCACGGAAATGACCCAACCTTCCCTGGAAGTGACCATACAAGAGAATATATTCCATTATTTATCTACGCGAATAACTATAATGGGAAAATGTTACCAATATCTGACACATTTGCTGATATTGGAACTACAATCGCAGCTAACTATAATCTGAATGGTACTGGATTAGGTAAGAGTTTATTAAAAATATTAGAATAATATATGAAAAGAAGTTCAGTTGAACTTCTTTTTTAATTACTATAAACATAGTATAATTAATGTTAGGAAGATTATATAAAAACAATTGATTCAAGTAAGCCCTTTTTAATAGTTGTATTAAAAATGACATTAGTAATCTAGATGAGTTTATGACTCTAATCAGTAATGTCAAGTAAATAGATTAGGAGATATTATGGAAAAATTAGATGTTATTAAGGAATTAATGGACTTTGATTTAGAATTCTCAAGAGATTCCCAAACAGAAAAAGTTAATGCTTGGGCATCAAGAATTGCGGAAAACGCAATAATGATTACAGGTGGTCATAGAGATAACATAATTGGTAGAGAACATATAATAAAAGGTCTTGAAGGTTTGTATTCATTACCTAAATTAAAATTTATTTGGGAACCTACATTTGCAAATGGATCAGATGACTTAAATTTAGGATATACATCGGGTATATATACGAGGGAGTACTTCTCTAATAATAAGCTTATAAAAGAAATCGGTAAATATACAACTATTTGGAAGAAAATCAACAATAAGTGGAAAATGATTCACGATATAGGCAACTTAGAGAAAGTGGAAGAAGATTAAATGAAAGTATTAGTTGTCCAAAATAAAGTCCATGAGAAGATTGAAGAAACTCTTAATGAAATTAAGGGTTATTTAAATGAAGTTAAAGAAAAACTCGATTTCATAATTCTTCCAGAAATGTTTATGATGCCATATGAGTTAAAATATATGGAGAAATATAAACAATCAAATGATTCAGAGGTGCTAAATTTTCTAAGTGGATTAGCAAAAGACAATAATGCATACTTAATTGGAGGTAGTATACCTTATACTGCAGATTCTAAAATATTCAATCGTTCATATATTTTTGATAGAAATGGAAAAGTAATTACTCAGTACGATAAAATCCACCTTTTTGAGGTGACTTATCCAAACGGATTACATTTTTCTGAAGCGAAAGTTTTAACTAGAGGAACTAAACCGACTACATTTGATACAGAGTTCGGTAAAATGGGTGTAATGATCTGTTTTGACATAAGATTCCCATTATTAGCTAACAAACTAATGAATGATGGATGTAAATGTATCTTCGTACCAGCAGCTTTTAATACCTATACAGGACCTATGCATTGGCATACAACATTTAAATCTCGCGCTATAGATAATCAGTTATTTATAGTAGCTAGTAGTCCAGCAAGAAATTCATTCGGAAAATATGAACCATTTGGACATAGTCTGGTTTGTAATCCATTAGGAAGAATAATAAATGAGTTAGACGAAAAACCTGGGTACTTTATAACTGATATTGATATTGAATCTATCGAGAGAACTAGAGCTATTTTACCAATAGTCAAGAATAGTGTTGATTTTGATTAAACTAGAGAAATGTATGTAGGTGAATTTATGGAAACGTTGTATTGGACAAAGAAACAAGCTAGAGAGTATACGGTGAAATACCATTTCCTTAATCTAAAAGAACCGTTAAAAACTAAATCCGCGATTAAAGATATATTTGATCGTCTTTTAACGATTCAATACGATCCTCTAGACTGTGTTGGAAGAAATCCAGATTTAGTTTTACATGCTAGAATCAAAGATTATAAGAAAGAGTATCTATATGAAGCACTTTATAAGGAAAGATATCTGATTGATGGGTGGGATAAGCAAATGTCTATCTTTAGAACAGTTGATTTTCCATATTTTGATAGAGTTAGGATTGCAAGAGAAAAGGCTTCTCTAGCTACCTTTGAACATCATAACATTAGAGAAGCAGTTGATTATAAAGATGATATACTCAATCAAATTAGAGAAAGGGGACCGTTGTACTCTAGAGAAATCAATCTTGAGAATAAGAGATGGATAAACGGTAAAATTTCTAGTATCACTTTGGATTACTTATTTAATATTGGAGATATAATTGTTTATGATAAGGCTAATGCTCAAAAGCGATTTGAGTTATATGAACGTGTCTTCAATTTAAAAGAAGTAGAAATGACTGAAACAGAATTCACGCTTTGGTATTTAAAAAGAAGGATTAAAACTTTAGGTTTTTTTTGGAATAAAGGAACTGCATGGAGCGGATTACATATTCAGAAAAGAAGTATTAGAACAAAATATCTTGGTAAATTATTGGAAGAAGATTATATTGTTAAAGTTATGGTTGAAGATATCAAGGAACCATTTTATGTTATCAAAGAATTTATTAATAATCCTGCAGAAATAAAGAAGCAAATAAGTGTTCTCGCACCTCTTGATAATTTAAATTGGGATCGAGAATTAGTAAAAAAAATATTTGATTTCGATTATAAATGGGAAGTATATGTACCAAAGACGAAAAGAGTTTATGGGTACTATGTATTACCGTTATTATATGGAGATGAATTCATTGGTAGAATTGAATTTAACAACCATAGATTAGGAAAGCCTCTTGAAGTGATAGGGCTATGGTATGAACCTATGGTTAAAGTAACTAAAATAATGGAAAAAGCCTTAAATCAGGCATTGATTAAATTTGCTAAATATCTTGAAGCATCAGAGGTTATTTACAATATAAAATATTAATTATATAAAAGAGGTTTAATGTGGAATTTAAAATACTAACTCAAAACTTGCATTGCTTAGTTGAAAATAATATTGAGAAAAAGCAAAAAATCATTGTTGAAGCAATAAAGAGAAAAGATATTGACATAGTGTTCTTGCAAGAGGTTGCTCAAACAAAAACTTCAAGTATTATAAGTGACAAAATACGAGAAGATAATTACGGTCTTATTTTAAAGAATCTGTTGTTAGAGTCAGGGTTAAAGTATTACTTTTATTATGAACCTATAAAGGAGAGCTTTGGTATCTATGATGAGGGAGTAGCTATATTATCAAAATACCCGCTTCAATTTATAGAATCAAAATTCATATCTAATATAACTGATTACTCTAATTGGAAATCAAGAAAAATTCTAATATACAAGTTATGTCGTCAAGATTTTACATGCCACTTAGGGACTACACATTTTGGTTGGTCTGATGAATATGAAGTCTTTGAAAATCAATTTGATTTAGCTACAGAAAATATTAGCAAGAGAGATTTTTCTATATTAGCAGGCGATTTCAACACAATACCAGGTTCAAAAGAGTATAGACATATTGTTGATAAAAAATGGGTAGACTTGTTTGAATTTACTGACTATTATGATAAGCCTACATTTAGAGGAGATCAGGTAAGTTTTCAAAAGCCAACGAGAATTGATTATATAATGACAAATAAGAAAGTAGATTTATTAGAAAAAGAGATTCTTTTCATTGATGATAGAGTTAGTGATCATTTCGGAGTTTACGCTAAAATCAATGTTTTGTAATAAAATATATTTATTATCGCAAATAAGTAATTATTATTTTTGTTCAAACTATATATAAAATAAGAAGCACTCAAATTTTGAGTGCTTCATTACGATTTTAGTATCCAAGGTTATCCAATAAGTAAATCTATTTTTTTGTTTGCTTTAATAATTTTTTTGGTCTCAGCTTTTTGTGATTGATTTACTTTTTTCTCAGTCTTTCTTACAATATGTTTGATTGCTCTATTGTTAGAAGCTGTTTTTAAGTACGGGTAATATGAATCTAAGATAGTATCAAATGCATTAGATAAATTTTTATAGTGTTTTTGATTTTTTACTAGTGATTGATTATATTCATCAGTTATGATTTGGATTTCTTTTCTAAATGAAGTAGATAACTTTTCTTTAGAATTTTCAAATTGCTTATCCAATATATCTAGCTCACTACGTTTTTGATTTATACTCTTTAAATGTTTAGTAAGATTTTGATTTCTGTTAGTTTCTATTTTTTGAATAATATTCCTCGCTTCATTATTTAAAATTTTTAGCTTGTTATGGTAATCAGTTTCAGAAAAGCTTAGTTTATTTGAGTATTCGGATTTAATTAGCTTTCTTTCCTCTTCAAGTTGTTCAATATTAGAAATATAGAGAGCAGGATTGACATGTGGTTGTTCTTCAAAGAAGATATGGAGATAGTTGTCCATCAATTCTTTAGTTTTTTCCTCTAACTCAACCTCAGCAGCTTTAAGTTTATAGTTGTGTCTTTTTTTGATACTTTCTAATGTATTAAAGAAAGTTGGGTCGAGTGGATTAACTTTGTTTTCTAAATACGGTTTAAGTGCTTCGTATTTATTCTTAGCGTCATGGAACAATTCACTCATTTCCTTGATTGTGTCATCACGCATAGTCTTTGCATCATCTAATGCTACTTCAAAATGGCCATCTAACTCTCTTAACCTTCTTTTTGTATCTGCTATTACCATATCGCTATCAATTTCCGTTTCAATAGCATCAATTAAGTTATCGTGGTTTCTTTTGTTAATAGCCACTTGTTTTTCTAGGGCTTTCCTGATTGGACGTCCAGGATTCTCAGTAAGAAGAAGTGTATCGTGATAGAGCTTAGCCTGATAATCATCTGAGATAGTTTTTTCTCTATCTTTATAGGTTCTTAGTTTGTGGTTAATAATGTCATAATAGTAATTTCTTTCTTCATTGATTGCTGTTAGAATCGCTTCGACTCTTAGTTTATACTCGTCATTTGCCAAGGCAATTTGTTCTCTAGCAAAACGCATTTGATTATCAAATGTTGTTAAGATGAACTCATTGTTAATCTTAGTTTCTTCAGAAACCCTATTTGATTGCATTACTAAGAATCTCTTTTCATTTTCATACATAGTATTAAAATGTAAAGCAAGAATATCATATTCCTTTAGAGCTAGTTTAACTTTAGCGGCTGCTTCAACAACGTGAATATTATGAGTTTCTTCGGTTCTAGTATTAGCTTCTAAGATTTGAGTTATTATCGATAAAAACTTGCGATTAACATTGCTTGTTTTTACTAAGTATTCCATATGGTGATTAATCGCAGTTTCTAATTTTTCAATCTGATATTTTTCCTTTGTCAAAGAATTCATAATTATTGTTGAATCGTATTGATGATCTACAAAGAAAAGTTGTATATCCTTAATTGTTTCTAAAAGTTCAATATCTTGTTGAATCATCAAACTTTCAGAATTGTAAGCTAGTTTTGCTTCAACTTCATTAATTTTCTGCTTCAATTTTAAAGTTTTAATATCAAAATTTACATTAATTTTATGTTCTTTATTAACTTTTAAAATCGATAGGAAGTTTATCTCATCTTTAATAATTTTAGTTGAGTTATCGCCAATGATTTGCGCTAAAAATGGATCTATCTTGATTAGCTCAAGATATAGTTTAAAGAACTTTTCAAGCTTGAATATTAAATCTCTTGAATCTATTTGGTATTCTAAAAAGATCTCCTTTTTTAGTTTTAAGAAACTTTTAGTCAGAGATTTAGCCTTTTTCTCACATTCAACTTTTTCTTTTTTATACTTGATTGCTTTATTGTATTTTTTAATTAATTCTTTTAAAACAACTGATTCATCTCTTTCGGCTACGACTATTTCTTGTTTCAATTTTAAGATTGTTTCATCAGGATGATAGAAGAAGGTTGTATCTTCGATTAATAGATTTCCCTTTCTTCTAAGTAATCTATCTAAAGTTTTGTTGTAGATTTCTTTATACTCATCATGAAGTATTTGCTTAACTTTCTCTTCTTGTATGTCTTGGTGAGCTTTAAATGAATCTAACTGAGCCACTTTATCAGAAAGTAGAGCTTGCATAGTTAAAGTGGTCGGATCATCTTCAACTGAGAAAGTTAATTGATTGTCCAAATAGTTTTTAATCTCCTGATCGTAAAATCTATTGATTGTATGTAGTTGAGAATTCTTTTCTTGGATTAATAGTGAAATTTCGTAATCCATATCATTAATTTCATTATCAAGTGTTTTAAATGATTCCTTGATTTGACCATGGTATTTATTTAGGACTAAATCAAAAGCTTTCACTTTATTTTGGAAGTAAGCGTAGAGTATATCATTGTCAAAGATAAGATTACCATAATTACTTCTAAATTGGTTAAAGAAATTGAATTTTGTCTGAGTTAAGGCCTTATTCAAGTAGTCTAGCGAGTCAATTCTTTCATCAGCTTGGTTATATTCAAAATCAAGAATATTCCGATTTTCACGGTGAACTTTTGCCTCTGTTTGGCTAATAATACTTTGACGATCAACGATTACAGTTTCTTCATGATAAAACACACTATCTTTAAGCTTATCAGCTGATGCCTTAAGATTTGATAGTGATTCTTTTGATTCACGAAGATTATTAATTGTTGAACTTTTATGGTTTTCTGCATGATTCTTAACTGATTCATAAAAGTTGTCAAACATTTTTAATTCTTTATCAGAGCTTGTTTTAATCTTTTCTTCATAGTTTTTGAAGTTATCAATACCAGTTGATACATCGTTCTTAGCCATTTTTCCTCCTTACCCAGATTTATACGTTAATAATACGATCTTGTTTCGATTGTGACTGTTGTTTCTCTTTTTTAAGTTTTTCTCTAAATCTTGTACTTTTGTTTTTAGTTTCTTTATATGTATCAATAGTTGATTTAATCATTTTTGCATTAAAATTATGTAAATCTTCAAATCCTTGATAAAGTGCTGAATCATTTTCTAGAAGAGCATTATTACCTTGTTGGTTTTCAAGGTAGTTTTGGTAATTTTCAGTGTACTCATTATTAATTTGATAAAACTGTCCTAAGAATTCAGATTCTAATGATTGGATCTGACCATAAAGTTTTATGTAGTCTTCAGGCAGACGTTTTTTAACATTTTCAATTTCATTGAGATACTTAGGCCTTGACATATATTTTTCTTTTTCTATTTGAGCTAAACTTTTTTGTAGAGCTTTAGCTTTGCTAGTTTGTAACTCATATTTTTGTTTTTTAACTCTAAGATATTGATTTTTCTTTTCAACTGGTAGACTAGTGATTTTATTTTCCAAGACTAATATTGTTTTATTAGCTTCAGTGTTTTTATCGAGATAAAGAGCTTTAATATGTGAAATTTCTTGACTGTGGTATGTTTCTCTTTCCGTTTTAATAGTTGATAAAGATTTCTTGAATTTTGCGTATTGTTTATTGATTAGTTTTTGTTCCTTTGTGAACATTTTATCCATAAACTTAGTCATTTGTTTTAACTCTTTATTGTTTTTGTTGATGATTTTAACGAAATTCTTATAAACTTCATTAGCTAGATTATCAGATTCATTAACTTGTTTTAAATATTCTACATTAATATCTTCAACTTGTTTCTTGTATATTGAATCTAATCTCTTTGAATACTTGTTATAATGTTTAAGCTGCTTTCTTTGAGATTTTTGATGTTTTATCGCATAAAACTCTAGACGCTCATACTCTTTGTTGATAATGTTCTTGGTTTTATTAGCTTTAGTAAAAGTATTTTCGATGAATACACGATCACTCTTAGTGGAATTAGCTAGGATGATTTCTAAAGTTTTTTCTATATAGCTTTGGAATTCACTAACTAATGTGTATGACTCGACAAAATAACCTCTAAGAAGATTTTTAACTTTTTTGCTGTTTTTTTGGTTTTTAAGCTTTTTAAAGGTTTGGATATTTTTATACATGAATCTTCCTAAGTAATCCTCAAACTTTATATCGATGTCGATTACTTTTTTAGGAATTTGATATTTATATGCTAGAGTAATTGTTTTTTTATATGCATACCCAAATAAACAAGATAGCTCAGTTCTATAGCCATTATGCTTTTGGATATCTAATATTGATGTATCAATTGATTGAAGTAGAAGCAAATGATTCTTAAAGATTCCAAGATACTTGTTAAAAGCTTTGCTAAATTCAGCGCCGATATCACTTATCTCTGCTTCATAGATAAAACATGCACTCTGACAGACGTTATTCTTTCTAAAAGTAGTTTTATCAACTTGGGCAATCAAGTCCTCGCGATTATTTTCAAGAGCTTTAAGATAAGCTAGTTCATCATTGGTTTCTTTAATGTATTCGTTTATTTGATTAGTTTGGGTTTGATTGATATTGATTAAATTTTGAACATGGTGAACAAAATCGATTACTTTCTCTGAACCGATTCTGTGTTTTTTGTCTTCTGTGTTTAAATAATCCACGTAACTTGAAGCATAACTGTAGTTAGTTTTATTGGCATTGTAAATTATTTGATTCTTAGCTAACTCTCTAAGTGAGACAACTTGATCAATTTTTTGTTGATATTTTGCTTTTTCTTCTTCAACCTTACGTTGAAATGCTAGTTCTTGAATTTCCTTTTCTTGTTCCGATAAATTAATCATATAAGCTTGATATTCTTCATAGTCGAGTTTATTTTGATTTAGAAGAAGAACTTCTCTATTTATATCTAATAAGTTGTTTGTATAATTAGCTTCAATTCTGATTTTTTCTGAATTATTAGTGTGTTGATATTCGGCTATTTCAAAATCAGTTTCCAAGGAAGCGATATATTTTTGATAATCACCAAAAACATCAAGATTTTCCATTTTTTTCTTAATTTCCGCTATTTCTAAGCGATTATTAGATTCTAGTGTAACTATTTGATTTGAAAGATTATCAATTTTTGATATGTATTCTGTTAAGTGGTTTGTTATTTCATTAACTTTAACCAGTAAATTGATTTTATAATCTTCAAATGATTTTTGCGAGTTATGAATATAGTCTGTTTTATATTTTATATAATCAGCGTTATATTGTTTGAATTTATTAAGCATTACATATAAGTCTTCATAGGTTTCATTTAAATAGAAGGCGAAGTTAGAATAAACATTAACTGAGTTTTGGAAAAAAGCTACTGGTACAGAGTAAGCATTTCTAATTTCTTCATAACGCTTAAAAGAATCAATCTTAATCTTCTTTATTTCACTTTGATATTTGGAAATTAAGATATCCGATAAAGTTTGATTTCTGTTAAGCAAATAATCGACTTTCTTCTCGATAATCTCTTTTTGTAATATGTACTTCTTTAAATCATCAAGGTTATCTTGTGCATCTGCTTCAATGATTTTTGGGTAGACTCTTGAAAGTGACAATTCAAGTTCGCTACTTATTATTCGTTCAAAATTTTCTTTAGTTTTATTAACTTCTCTAATCTGTTTGACAAAAGAAGAAATCATTTTTTGATTCAATTCGGAATGAGGGCGTCTTTTACTTCTAGATATTTCATTAACTGCGTTTCTTTCTTCATCAAATTTACGAGATGTAGTTTTAAATAACGCCATCATAGCTTCTTTTGAATTGTTTAAATGTCTTAGAGAATCATTGATTGTTTCATCTAAATAGTTTTTGTTTTGTTTTCCTTCTTCATTAAGAGTAGTACTAAGTTTTGATAATGCATTTTTCGCTTTCTCCATAGTCCAAAGCAGTTTATTTGATAATGTAGAATTTAGATCTTGATACTCAATTTTCTTAGCGTCTAATTTCTCTTTTTCATCACTGATAAAATCATAATGGACTAGCATTTCTCTGTTAATGCGATAATCAGTTACCTTGGTCAATTTTAAATATGTTTTGAAAGCCTCAGCTTTTCTGTCTTCAAATTGTTTTAAAATTTCTTGATAAACATTATTTTCATCATTATATAGGATAAAAGTTTCTTCATTATGTTTTTCTACTTGGTCAATTAAAACTTGAAGTTGCTCTTTGAATTCCACAGTAATCTCATGATTTTTTTCATGATGGATTAATTCTATTTGATAATATTTAGCTTCTAATTTATTTTCTTTTTGACTGAAATCTTCCTCGATTTCTTTTAAATAACTAGCGTAATCATTTTTGGCACGTAAAAAATTCCGTTCGAGTTCTTTGGAACGGGTTTTATACTCCTGTAAATAGTCAGGAAATTCGTTATAGTAATTTAGTAAGATATCGCTTTTTTTCGCCATTTTTCATAAACTCCTAACTTCCTTACACTAATTATATATTATAAAAAACTATATTTCAACATATGACTGTAAATATAGCGTGTTTTTTTTATGTTATTTGATATAATAGAGATGAGGTGTTTTTATGGATGAAAGAATTATCAGCAACAATTTATTAATCGATGATGAAGTAGATGTAACACTAAGGCCTAAAACATTTAAAGAATATGTAGGACAAAAAAATGTTAAAGAAATGGTCGAAATAGCCGTAAAAGCAGCTAAATTAAGAAATGAATCTCTTGATCATGTATTATTATATGGGCCTCCAGGTTTAGGTAAAACAACACTAGCCCAGGTTATAGCTCATGAATTAGGTGTAACAATGAGAAGCTGTAGTGGCCCAACTATTGAAAGAACAGGGGACTTAGCTGCGATTTTAACTTCATTGGAGCCTGGTGATGTTTTATTTATTGATGAAATACACAGACTACCGAAAATTGTTGAAGAAATACTATATAGTTCAATGGAAGATTATGTAATTGATATAGTTGTTGGTAAAGACTCAGGTGCAAAGTCGATACGGGTTGATTTAGCGCCGTTTACCTTGATAGGAGCTACAACTAGATTTGGTGATCTAACCGGTCCTCTAAGAGATAGATTCGGGATTGTTCATAAATTGGAGTTCTATACTAATGAAGATTTAGAAAGCATTTGTAAAAGAACTGCGAAAATATATGATTATCCTGCTAATTCGGAAGCAATGGTTGAATTAGCTAAAAGAAGTCGAGGAACACCAAGAATTGTAAATAGATTATTTAGAAGAGTTAGAGATTTCGCTGATATCTTGGGTGATGGAACCATCACGTTAGATATTACTAAAATAGCTCTTAGCAAATTAAAAATTGACGAATTAGGACTAGATTCAAAGGATAGAGAGTATTTACTGGGTATTATCGATAGATATAAAGGTGGTCCGGTTGGCTTAGAAACTATAGCAACCTCAATCAGTGAAGACCCGAAAACTCTCGAGGATGTATATGAACCATTCTTAATTCAAAATGGATTTATCAGTAGAACTCCAAGAGGAAGAATTGTTACTGAAAAAGCCTATAAACATTTAGACAAAATTTACCAAGGATCATTATTTTAAGATGAAGACAAGCGATTTTAACTATAACTTACCAGAAGAACTTATTGCTCAAACACCATTAAAGGTAAGAAGCGATTCAAGATTAATGGTCGTTAATAGAACTAACTTAGACATAGAAAATAGTAAATTTAATAATATAGCTAGCTACCTAAAAAAAGGTGATGTTTTAGTTTTGAATGACACTAAAGTTATTCCAGCCAGATTATTTGGTGTTAAAGAAGCTACCATGGCTAATATTGAAATATTGTTACTCAATCAGTTTGGCTTAAACCAATGGGAAGCTTTAGTGAAACCAGCTAGACGTGTAAAGCTCGGGACAATTGTTAGTTTTGGTGAAGGATTACTAAAACTAAAATGTAATGAAGTATTAGATGAAGGTATAAGACACTTTGATTTACAGTATGAGGGTGAACTTGAAGATATCCTAGACCAACTGGGAGAAATGCCTTTACCACCTTATATTCATGAAAAATTAGAAGATCAATCAAGATACCAAACAGTTTACTCTAAGATTAATGGCTCAGCTGCAGCACCAACAGCGGGATTACATTTTACTAGAGACTTAATGAAAGAGTTACAAGATAAAGGGGTTATTATTCAATATGTTACTCTACATGTTGGGCTTGGAACTTTCAGGCCAGTAAAAGTTGATGATGTAAAAAATCATAAAATGCATTCTGAGTATTATCAAATGGATAAGCAAACAGCCGCTGTACTAAATAAAGCTAAAGCAGAAGGCAGAAACATCATAGCTGTAGGAACAACTTCAGTTAGAACTTTAGAAACAATTTATAGCAATTTTGGAGAATTTAAAGAATCTTCTGGAGACACAGAAATATTTATCTATCCCGGGTATGAGTTTAAGGCGATAGATACATTAATAACTAATTTTCATTTACCAAAATCTACACTTTTGATGTTAGTTTCAGCATTTTCATCAAAAGAAATTATTATGAATGCTTACAATGAAGCAATAAAAGAAAGATATCGCTTCTTTTCATTTGGAGATTCGATGATTATAAAATAAGGAGATAGAAATGAGAAAATTAACACTTAAACGAAAGAAAAAAATGGTTGCCTGTGTAATGAAGACTTTCATTTATCTTGAAACCAAAGTTGATGAGGATTTAGTGCTCGATGATATTCCGTGTAAAAAAGTAGGAGTATTAAAAAATGGGAAATCAATCACGATTGATATCCCAAATGAGGAATGTAATTTGTTTGTTGTATTCAGTAAGCCAATGCCTAACAAGTTTAAAGCTAACTATTTAATTAAAGCTGGAGACAATGATATTAACTTAGTTACATTTCCAAGGTATGACCCTTTTAAAGGGAACCCATTTATAATAGCAGAAAAATAAAGATGGCTAAATTTAGCCATCTTTTTTTAAAAACTATAAACGCTGCCGATAAATAATGGGATATCTGTTGAAGACATAATAATGTAGATAAAAGGTCTGTCAACCAAGAAAGTATACGGCGGTTGAGGGGCAGTCGCTGCACACCCAATAGACATTGTTGTGGCGGCTACTTCGACTCCAACTTCGTCTACTCGTATTTTAGAAGCTTGCCAAATATCTGTAATTGAAAATGGATAAGGAGTTAGGTCAGGAAAGGTTTCTTCTGATTCTGTAAAAATGCTTGTTAACCCAAGGTTTTTTAAATCTTTAACTAAACTCATTTTACTTTCTCTTTCCATTTTAGGAATGGTTAAGGTTGTGTCTGCGTACATATATAAATCTTGATTTTGGATGATATCTTTGAATCCATCAGTATTACTGATTAAATCATCTAATGTCAATTCTTCATTAGGCAATACAAAAATCATTGATGTTCCATCTTTAAAGTAAGATTTAACAGCTGATCCTATTTCAGATTCATAATACATGGATCTCGTATCTAGTTTTTTCATATATTCAACAATAACTAAATTTTCATCAGTAATATAGAAACTATCTTCATAATTATCTGATTCATCATAACCTATTAGCCATTCTCCATTATAGTAAATCGTATTGTTGAAAAGTATATTTGCTCTTAATAAAGAAGCCAAATCATTTTCTTTTATGTCTAAGAAATCATTAGTTCCATCATTGATTTTTTCAGAAATCATTTTTCCAGCAGCGCCATCATAGAAAGATATATTTTGAAGCTCATAATTAAATATATCTTGGTATTGATTTAGTAGAGATTCGTTAAATACGTAATCTTCATCACCAATATTTGACTCGTTATCATAGTATAAAAAATTTGCAAACCAGTAATCCGCATCTTCATGATCAACTAAGATATCATTAGTCAGCAAAGGTATTTGAGTTAGAAGAGTTGCTTTATCTACACCTAGAAGTGTTTCAAACTCTAAATATGTATCCTCATTTGATAAGACACTCATCATGCTTAATGCGTAATATAAACTTATAGGTGAATATAATAGATTATCTTCCTTATTTACTTCTTGGAAGGAGGAAATGCTAAAATCAAGATATGCTTCATAAAACAGATTTGATATACTCATATCCTCAGCCTTAACCTGCTGAGTATAAGCAGGGCTAGAAAACATAAATATAACTATTAAGAATGCTAGTAAAATCTTTTTCATATTGACCTCCAAAATATAGTGCTTTCAATTAATTTTATCATTTATGTACATTAAAACAAGAGAGATTATGAAAACACTTATATTTTAATACTAAAAAAAAGATGTTGACAGTTCACAAAGTTTACCTGTGTCTAACAACATCTTACATTATTCTTAATCTATTTTATTTCTATGGGTTTTACTCTTTTTATTAAGTAAATAAATGGTGTATCTAATATAGCTACTAAGAGTTTAATCAAATAAGTTGATATAAAAATTCCTATTGCTACATCCCAGCCACAATAACCTGATAATACAAACGCTATTGGCACAAAGATTAGAGTGTCTATAAATTGCGAAACGATGGTAGAACCATTATTTCTTATAAACAACCATTTATCATCGGGTAGTTTTTTCTTAATCCATTGGAATATATACACATCAAATGTTTGTGAAACAATAAATGCAGATAAGCTACCTAATACAACATAAGGAGATCATCCAAATAATGTTTCTAAAGCTGGTTGTGCAACATCATACTCTAGAGGGGTAAACAATAATGATATCTGCATTATAGCTAATGTAGCTAACATTACAATAAATCCTAGTAGCACTGCTTTTTTGGCATCTTTCTTACCGTACAATTCATTCAATACATCGGTACCTAAAAAGATAGTACCATACATAATATTCCCAAGACTAGCTTCTAGTCCAAATAAAGGAATAAGCTTAATTACTTGAATATTCGCTAAGATAGTTGCCATAACTATCCAAAAGAATATTCCCATTTTTCCAAACACTTTGTACATTACTAAAAATAATACAAAGTTAATAAGTGCAAACAGAACCCAAATTAATTCATTTGACATTTTTATTTCCTCCTAGTTTTGTTGACGCAGGATGGTTTCGAACTGCGATGCGTAGTTATTATACATTTTTTTATGTAAAAAAACAATAAAATCTTTGTAAATCTGGCGAAAAAGTAGTAAAATATTAATGAATTAATAACGGAGGTAATTATGGAAAGAAAAGTACTTGTAGAAGTGTCTGCTAGACATGTACATTTATCAGAAGAACATTTAGAAATATTATTTGGAAAAGGTTATGAGTTAACAGTTAAAAAACCTTTAAGCCAACCAGGACAATACGCAGCTAAAGAAAGAGTTACTATTGTAGGACCAAAAAGAGAATTACAAAGAGTATCTATCCTTGGCCCAACAAGACCGGCTACTCAAGTGGAAATCTCATTAACAGACGCAAGAAGCATTGGTATAGCCGCACCAATTAGAGAATCAGGAAGTATTAAAGAAAGCGCACCTTGTAAATTGATTGGACCTGAAGGAGAAGTGGAATTAAAAGAAGGCGTTATAGTTGCTAAAAGACATATTCACATCACTCCAGAAGACGCAAAAGCTTATGGTGTTGTAGATAAAGAAGTAGTATCAGTGAAAATTGAAACTCCTCAAAGAAGTTCTATTTTAGGAGATGTGGTAATCAGAGTAAAAGATTCTTATGCAACAGCTATGCATATCGATACTGATGAAGGTAATTCTGCTGGATTAGTAGGGAAAACTTATGGAGTTATTGTTAAGTAATGGCAATAAAATATGAATTAATTCATCAAGACAAGAATTCGGGAGCTAGATTAGGTATTCTTCATACTCCTCACGGAAGTTTTGAAACGCCAATCTTTATGCCGGTTGGTACTCAAGCAACTGTCAAGACTTTAAGTTCAAGAGATGTTAAAGAAGTTAGTGATGGATTGATTTTGGGAAATACATATCATTTATGGCTTCAACCTGGTGACGATATCGTCAAAGCTCACGGAGGAATTCGTGGTTTTATGAATTGGGATGGAGCTCTTTTAACTGATTCAGGAGGTTTTCAAGTATTTAGCTTAGCTGATATTAGAAATATCACCGAAGACGGAGTGACTTTTAAACACCACACAAACGGGGCTAAATTATACTTGACACCTGAAAAAGCTATTGAAATCCAAAATAATTTAGGAGCTGACATTATCATGAGTTTTGATGAATGTCCTCCTTTTCATGCTGATTATGATTATATGAAAAACTCAGTAGAAAGAACAATTCGCTGGGCAAAACGTGGTAAAGACGTTCATAAGAATCCTGATACACAAGCTTTATTTGGAATAGTTCAAGGTGGACCCTATAAAGATTTAAGGAAAATGTGTATTGAAGAACTAACAAAAATCGATTTCCCAGGATACTCAATTGGTGGTTTATCAGTTGGTGAATCCAAGGAAGATATGTACGAGATGTTAGAGTTTTTAAAGGATGAGATGCCTGTAGATAAACCTAGGTATTTAATGGGAGTTGGTTCACCCGACGATCTAATTATAGGCGTCTTAAATGGAATTGATATGTTTGACTGTGTTTTACCATCTAGAATCGCCAGACATGGTTCTGCAATGACTAGTTTAGGTAAGATTGTTATTAAGAATAAAACCTATGAAAAGGATATGACTTCATTAGATCCTAACTGTGATTGTTTTGTATGCAAAAATCATACTAAAAGTTATATTAGGCATCTATTTAAAGGTAAAGAAATTCTAGGTCAAAGATTAGTAACTTATCACAACTTGTATTTCCTAAAAAAATTAATGAAACAAGTTAGAGATGCAATAAAGAAAGATAGATTGCTAGAATTTAAGGAATCTTTCTTTAAAAAATATTATGGAGATAACTAATTGTTTTTAGTTAAAAGTATTTTTTTCTTTATCATAATATGATAAGATAGTAATAAGATAGAAAAGTGGGGGAGACTATGTTCAACATGAATGATAAATTTAATCAAAAACCTACAATTAAAGTAATCGGAATCGGTGGCGGAGGAGGTTCCGCTGTCAATCGAATGATTGAAAACGAAGTTCGCGGAGTTGAATTCGTTGCGATGAATACCGACGCTCAAGTATTGAGATTATCAAAAGCTGACATTAGATTACAACTTGGCAAAACCCTTACGAGAGGACTAGGAGCTGGAGCGAATCCTGACATTGGACGACAAGCTGCGCTTGAATCGGAAGATGAAATCAGAGATTTACTAGCTGAAACTGATATGGTATTTATTACTGCCGGAATGGGTGGTGGGACTGGTACTGGTGCAGCACCAGTAGTAGCGAGAATAGCTAGAGAGATGGGTTGTCTAACAATTGGTGTTGTTACCAAACCATTCGGTTTTGAAGGTCGTAGAAGAGCCTCAGTGGCTTTACAGGGACTAGAAGAACTTAAACCATACGTTGATACTTTAA
>Ga0209345_10001214_pt1 | contig 31321 bp, 35 predicted proteins | sample Cruoilmetagenom7_FD_187294 | JGI IMG/M metagenome (GOLD analysis project Ga0209345, IMG submission 187294) | Oil polluted marine microbial communities from Coal Oil Point, Santa Barbara, California, USA - Sample 7 (SPAdes) (version 2) | ecosystem: Environmental > Aquatic > Marine > Oil seeps ...
GTTTTGATTGCGACTCGACACCTTTTCGGAATTTTTCATTTTTGGTTGACAAGTACCTGACGGATTTTATATTAGGCTTACAAGTGTATATTTTAAATATTTTAAGGTCATTTCATGAAAACCGTTTCACAGGCTGGGTTTGCGAGCATGGCGGGGGTTGCCAGACAGACCATCTACAACATGACAAAAGCTGACAGTCGTCTATATGAAACATTGGTGGGTAAAAAAATAAACATCGACCATCCTATAGCAATTACCTACATTCAAGAACGAAATGAAAAGCGTGGAATTAAAGCAGGAACGCTGCCACCACCACCTACACCTAGCCAAAAACACAATCTTCCTGAAGAATATCTGAACATGACACTTGAACAGATATTGAAAGAATTTGGAACTGATGAACAATTCCTTGATTGGTTAAAGGCCACAAAAACAATCGAAGATGTGAGAGAAAAGCGTTTAAAGAATTCCATCACACAAGGTGAATTGATAAAACGGGATTTTGTTCAGGGCCATGTGTTCAGCTATATAGAAAATTCACAGGTGCGGCTGCTGACTGACACCCCACGTACAATTGCAATCAGGGTGCTTGAAGCAGTCAAAGCTGGTCAGACCAAAGAAGAACTTGAAGACCTTATCCGTGAAATGATTTCTGCACCAATCAAGCAGGTTAAGGGTCAAGTGGAAAAGGCTTTCAGGAATGCTTGACACAGGTGACACTTCCAGCAGCTGGCTAATAAGTTGTTTTGGTGATTTGACAGACAGTGTTGAATTTATGTCACCGTCAGAATGGTCAGAAAAATTTAGATACCTTCCAGCATCTGTTACACCTATACCCGGCTTCTATTCATATGATGTTGCACCCTACCTTGTAGAAATTGTTGACTGTTTTGACTTTCGTTCACCAGTGCGTGAAGTGTCTGTGATGAAAGGGGCGCAAATCTGTTGGACAACAGGTGTGCTTGAAAACGTTATCGGTTACGGAATGCACCAGTTGAAAACATCCCCTATGATGCTGCTGACTGCTGATGCTGAACTTGCCAAGATGCGTATGGAAACATATATCACACCTATGATCCAGCAGTCTGACCTTGAACATCTGATCAGGTCCGGTGACGAAACGAATAGCAGGAAAACAGGTAAAACGGATAGTAAAATTGAATGGATGGGTGGTGGCTTCCTTGTGCCGTTCGGTGCTAGGAACGCGGCGAAACTCAGATCAATATCAATTCAGTATCTGCTTGAAGATGAAAATGATGGTTATCCTGACACAGTGGGCCGTGATGGTGATCCTGCCAAGCTTGCTGAAGGTCGTACTAAAGCATATCACCAGACAAGGAAAATTGGACGCGGTTCCACTCCCCTGATCAAAGGGCAAAGCAGGATAGCACGTAATTTCAAAGATGGTGATCAACGTTACTACAATGTTGTGTGTAGGAATTGTGAGGAACCACAAGTATTGAAGTTCCAAGGGCGCAATGACAATGGCAGTGAGTACGGTTTAAGATGGACAATTGAAGATGGTCGCTTGCTGATAGACAGTGTGCGCTACCGTTGCCGATACTGTGGACACGATCATGTCAACGCTGACAAGGTTTGGATGTTCGACCCGGCGAATGGGGCCAAGTGGATACCTACTTCTGTACCGGTATCAGATGATGTGCGGTCATACCATATCAGTGCACTATATTCCCCCGCTGGCATGTACCCATGGTCAGCAGTTGTGCAATCCTATCTGAATGCATGGGATGTTGAAACGAACAGACCTAAAGACCTTGGTTTGTTTCAAGAGTTTTATAACAATGACCTTGGTGAAGTGTTTGAAATCAGGGGTGACAAGCTTCAATTCAACACTGTTTCTTCACACAGACGCAATGCATACCAGTTTGGTGAAATCCCTAATGAATTTTCAATGAAGTACTGTGGTAGTCCAATTCTATTGTTGACCTGTGCGGTGGATGTACACAAGTCAAACTTGGCTGTGTCTGTTATGGGGTGGACCCGTGGTTCTAGATGTTTCGTCATTGATTATTGGCGTTTTGAAGGTGACTGTGAAGACATTGACAATGCTGATACATGGGGGCGTTTACGTGATTTGATAGAAAATGGTGAATGGACTGCAGATGATGGTAAGAAATATTTGCTTGAAACAACGTTCATTGATTCAGGTTTTTCAACTGACATTGTGAATTTATTCTGTAGTGAGTTTGGGGAATATGTAACACCAATCAAAGGTGTTGGCATGCCCGGTAAGACTGCGATGATTAAAGAATTTGATCTATCCACAAACAAGCTTGGCAGACGTTCAGTCAATGTGACTGTGGATTTGTACAAGGATCGTTGGTCAGCAGGTTTGCGCCGTCAATGGAACGGTCAAGCAGCACAACCTGCACACTATTTTAATGCGCCGTTGGACATGACAGACAAGCAGTTGAAAGAACTGACTGTTGAACACAAGCGTGAAAAGGTTGAAGCGAGCACAGGCAAGCGTGTTGGTTTCGAGTGGCACAGACCCGGCAACGCACGCAACGAACTATGGGACTTGCTCATGTACAACAATGCAGCCCTTGAATATGTTGCATGGGTGTATTGCACAGATGTGCTTGAATTAGATCACTTGAACATGGTTGCATTCTATGACATGATTGAAGATGAAGCATATTACTACACGCAAGAGGAAGTGAACGATGTCTGATAATTTATTAAAGCTTATCTCAAGTAGAGCTAAAAATTATGGTGAGCCTAGAAAAATTATTTATGAATCTGCACAGTCGATAAAAGGTCCAAACAAGATTGAACAAATGTTTAAACATGCTACAAAATAATAGTTGCATGAAAAATACAACAAAGATAGTGTGCGAAAATGGATGATTCTTTTATACAAGAACAGATTGACGCTACCAAGTTGATCATCACTGCTTATAACACTGCAATGCTTGCACTTATTACAGGTGGGGTACAACGTTATGAACTTGATACAGGTCAGACCCGTCAAACTGTGACCAAGCTTGACCTTGACGACATGCGCAAAGTGGTTGATGGTTTAATGAACCAGTGTGCCACATTAGAAACACGTCTAACAGGATCAGGCGTCACAAGAGTAGTTCCAGCATGGTAAACCTTCTTGATCGTTTCAAAGCTTTTGCAAATCCTAACACAACACCAACAATTAGTGTTGATGAACTGATGTCTTATTCTGACACGTTTGTTGGTACAAATTTTGATGGTGATAAGTTTGTTGGTGGTTTCGGTGCAACTGAAGTTCAATTTATTGATTACTGGACATTGCGTGCAAGATCAGCACAACTTTTCAATGATAACTTATATGCACGCGGTTTAGTGCGGCGAATTGTTACAAATGAAATCACAACAGGGTTGGAACTTGAATCAACCCCTGTCACATCGCTACTTGGTCTTGAAGAAGGTGCACTTGATGATTGGGCAGAACGCACAGAAAATTTATATTCTATGTGGTCTGAAGACCCAACCCTTGTAGATTGGGAAAAGTCAAAAACCTTTGGTGCAATACAAGCTGCTGCACGTCAGGAAGCTTATATTTGTGGTGATGTACTTGTTCTAATCCTACAGAATAATTTGACAAAATTACCCATGGTACAACTTGTCAGTGGCAATCGGGTTCAAACACCTGTTGATTTTGTGCCACGGGCTGGAAATGAAATTGTCCATGGTGTTGAGCTTGATAAAAACAAACGTCAAGTTGCTTATCATGTGCTGCAAGCAGACGGCAATAGTAAACGTGTTGCTGCTTTCGGATCGCGGTCAGGACGTAGGCAAGCATTTTTGGAATACGGTACAGACAAGCGCCTTGATGATGTGCGCGGTCAACCTTTATTGTCTTTGATCCTGCAGTCATTGAAAGAAATTGATCGTTATCGTGACAGCGCACAACGTAAGGCTGTCATCAACTCAATTCTTGCGATGTACATCAAAAAGACTGAAGACAAGCCCGGTACAAAACCAGTTACCAGAAGTGGGTACAACAAGTCTGTCACAGTTCAAGATGACCAAGGCCAACCACGAAATTTCAAGTTAAATGGCGAAGTCCCGGGCGTTGTATATGAAGAACTGCAACAAGGTGAAGAACCAGTAGGTTTTCACTCACAAGGAACAGATGTTAATTTCCCAGTGTTTGAAGATGCTATCATTAGTGCCATTGCATGGGCCAATGAAATCCCGCCTGAAATTTACAAGCTTTCTTTTTCTTCAAACTATTCTGCATCACAAGCTGCAATCAATGAATTTAAAATGCTGCTGAACAAACAGCGTAAGAATTTTGCTGACACATTCTGCAGATACGTCTACAAGGAATGGTTCATTTCATCTGTGCTTGCTCAAAAAATTGACGCTGCAGGTTTTTTAAACTCGTTGAACAATCCTACTTTATATGATATTCAAAATGCATGGCTTGCGTCTGATTGGTCAGGTGCAATTAAACCATCAACTGACATCCTGAAAACTGTGAAAGGTTATCAAGGAATGGTTTCTGAAGGTTGGATCACAAACGCACGTGCATCACGTGAAGTTTCTGGTACTAAATTTGACAGGAATATCAGACGATTGAAGCGAGAAAACGAACTGAAAGTTGCTGCTGCAAGACCGCTTGCAGAATTTAAACAAGAATTCACACCTGAAATTGTAGATGAAGTTATGCCTGAATCTATTGACAGTAACAATGTCATTCAGTTAACTGACATAAATACAGGACAAGAGGTATAAGTTTAATGTTAGACTGGCTAATTGCACAAGGTGCACTTGATTATTTAACAACCTACACAAATGCTGACATCACTGCAGATGATCGTGCACAGTTTGCTGAACTTCGTGCACAAGACAATTCAACATCGTCCGGCGGTGTGGCTGTAATCCCCATGAAGGGAATTTTGACACAGAACCGTGACATCATGGCAATGATCTTTGGGGGTGGGAACACAGTCTATTCATCTATTATTCAGGGTCTACAAGCTGCAGATGCTGATGCAAATATTGAAAGTGCTGAATTAGACATCAATAGCCCCGGTGGTACTGTTGAAGGCATGTTTGAAACCATGGCTGCAATTCAGGCATTCAGCAAGCCCATTACAGCGCGTGTCACAGGCAAAGCAGCAAGTGCTGCATTCATCATTGCAACACAAGCTGATGAAATCATTGCTGCATCTGAATCTACCGAATTTGGCAGTTTGGGTGTTGCTTTTGAAACCCGGGTGAATGACAACATTGTGACTATTACTAACACCAAGTCACCTGATAAAAGACCTGATCTTGAAACTGAAGAAGGTCAACAGGTCGTTCGTGATAGACTTGACGGAATTTATAATTTATTTGTTGAAGCTGTGGCTACAGGTCGCAACACAACAGTTAAAAAAGTTAATGCGGATTTTGGACAAGGGCGTGTTTTCCTTGCTCAAGATTCGGTTAAGCGTGGAATGATTGACACTGTTGTTGATACTACCACATCAAAGCCCGCCACGGGTGGGAATCCAACAAAAAAAGGAACTAAGGTCATGAACCTTGATGAACTAAAGGCCAACCATCCGGACTTGTATGCACAAGCAGTGGCGATTGGTCAAACTAATGAACGGGATCGTGTAGGCGCACATCTTGCAATGGGTGAAGCCAGTGGTGATATGAAAACTGCTGTTACAGCTATTGAAGATGGTGTTGACATGACCCAAAAGCTACAGGCAACCTACATGGCTGCTGGTTTGCGCCGCAATGCGATTGATGACCGTCAAAATGATTCAGATAATGCTGATGACATTGACAATGGCGGCGATACTGCTGCAACAGACATTGAAGATAAAGTACATGCTGCTGCACTTGAGTTGATGGGAGTAATTGACGATGACTAATCTTGTTATTACAAACGTTGATACAGGTAACGTAATTCTTGAAAGTGGTGACTTTGAAGATGGTGCACTTGTATTTGCAGGGGCTGGAACTGTGCTCGAAGGTACAATTTTAGCACGTGATAGTGTTTCATTTAAGTTTGTACCATACGTCATTGGCGGTGTTGTAAATGAAAATGGTATTCCAAAAGCTGTGATCAGTTACGATGTGGTTGCTGAAGGTGCTGGTGATATTCAGACCCGGCCCATGGTGTCAGGTCGTGTTCGCGAAGAACGATTGATTGTTGATGCTGACGGTGATGGTAGTAACATCACGCCTGCTATTCTTGATCAACTTCGTGATTACAAAATCACAGCAGTCAGTGTTGATGATCTTTCACAACTTGACAATCAATAAGAAAGGTCAAATAAATGTCTGACGCTTCAACAAAAAAAATGATTTCGGCGTATTTGAAAACAGGAACGCCTTCAATGTTCTTGTCTTCTTTGTTCCAAAGTCCCGCACAGAATTTTCACAATTCTGAAACTATTGAAATCGACATCCAACGGTCTGGTGAAGACGTGGCTATTGTTGTGCAAGATTTAAGCACAGGCTACCGTATGAACTCAGATGATTTGTTCACTAACAAAGAATTCACACCACCAATTTTCAAAGAAGCTGGTGCACTGAATGCATTTGATATGATCAAGCGTATGGTTGGACAAAACCCGTTTGATGATCCTGCATTTCAATCAAATGCAATTGTGAAATCTTTCCAACAGTTCCGCAAACTTGAAGCAAAAATCAAGCGTGCAATGGAGCTTCAAGCTTCACAAGCTTTGCAAACAGGTACAATCACATTGATTGATCAATCTGGAAACGCACTCTACACAATTGACTTCAAACCTAAAGCAACTCACTTCCCTACAGTTGTGACTGCATGGGACCAAGCGGGTGCAACTCCTCTTGCTGACATTGAAGCAGTTTCTGAAGTCATCCGTGACGATGGTCTTGAAGGTCCAACGCAATTGTTGATGGGTTCAACATCATTCAATGCATTTATTGCAAACGATGATGTTCAGAAGCATTATGACAATCGCCGTATTGACCAAGGGACTATTTCAAACACTGTCATTTCAAGTGATGCTGGTAACTTCCGTGGTATTGTAACTGTTGGCAACTATCAGTATGACATTTGGACGTATGGCGGTCGTTATGTGAAACCTGACACTGGTGTGACAACTCAATTCCTTGAACCTGATAAAGTCATTGTTCGTTCTGGTTCAGGTCGTCTTGATGCTACATTTGGGTCAATTCCACGCATTGCACCACCTGATTCACGTGCATTGCCGTTTCTACCTTCACGAATTCGTCAACCGGGTGTCAACTTTGATTTGACTACAAACGCATGGATCACACCAGATGGTGAACAAGTGTTTGTAGGTGCTGGCACACGTCCTCTGATGATTCCAACAGCTATTGACACATTTGGGTGCATTACCACTGGTGTCTAAGAAAGGTTTTATTATGTCTTCTCGACGAAATAAACAAAACACAAAGGCTGCACCTTTGCCCAATGCGGGTGCAACACCTTTGCCCGATGCTGATGCTGATGCTGCCAATGAAGCTGATGCTGCTGCAAAAAGGCTTGCTGCTGAAGAAGCTGAAGCAGCTGCTGAAAAAGCTGAACGTGTAGCAGCTGCTGAAGAAGCTGTTGCAAAAGAAGAAGCTGAAGCTGCTGCTGCTGAAACCAAACCAGTTGCAAAGAAACGTTCATGCATGGTTGTCTGTGAAGGTAAATCATTGACTTCTAAAATCGGGGTTATTGGTCCCGGTGAAGAAGTTCCTGCTGACCTTTACCCCAAGGAAACTATGGACAATCTGAAAAAACGCAACCTGATTGAAAAAGGTTCCGTGTAATGGGATTACGGGAAACAGCCGAAACTGACATGACATTCATTTTAAATGATGTGAATGGTGGTTTCGGCTATCCTGTAACCGTGACCAATCCTGACGGTGTTTCAGCACCACTCAATGGGTTATCGACTGACATTCATCAAGCTATTGATCCTGATACTGGAACTATCATCAGTGGACGTTCTGCATCAGTGAGCTTGTCAATATCAGATTTAGCAAATGTGGGGCTTGTACTTCCTGTTGGAGTTTCTGACAGTAAATCCAAACCATGGTTGATATCTTTTGATGATGTCAATTCTAATTCATATTTGTTCAAAGTATCACAGACAATGCCTGATAGGGGCATAGGTCTAATAGTTTGTATATTGGAATTGTACAGTAATGGTTGAAGTCACTAATATACTGATTGACAAAGAAGACAATTTTGAAATCATTCGTGATCAAATTGCACAAATCATTGCTGATGAATCTGTTAATCAAATGGTACTTGCTGCAAATGCTGCAAAAGACCCTTCGTTGTGGGAATTACGGGTATTTGCTGAACGATCAAACCCTTTTGAACAGTTTATGAATAATCCAGTTGCAGACACATCGCCAATTATAAATGTATGGTTCGATAATTACAATGTTGACCTTGGTTCAAGCAATAGTGTCGAACGACAAACCACACGTGGTAATTTCAACATTGACTGTTATGGTTATGGACTTTCTAAAGATGATGGTGGTTCAGGCCACATACCGGGTGACGAGGAAGCAGCGTTAGAAGCACAACGTGCAGTTCGTCTGGTTAGGAATATAATGATGCTTGACATCAATACATATTTACAATTACGTGGTGTTGTACAAACTAGAATGCCACAAGATGTTAGCACTTTTCAACCACAGTTCAACGGTCAACCTGCTGTTCAGGTGGTTGGTGCAAGGATTTCATTAAATGTTCGTTTTGATGAATATTCACCACAATTTGTGAATGACACATTAGATGAATTGGGTGTAACAATAACACGGGCCAGTGATGGTCAAGTTTTAGCTAAACAGGAGTTAATATAATGGCGATTGATAACAGCGTTGTAGCGCGTGTTGTTGGTATTGATGTAGAGTTTGCCACGTTTGAACAAGGGAATGTCTTTTTCTTGCCGCAACGTGCAATAATTGTTGGTCAAGGAAGTGAAACTGTTACTTACGCGACCACACCACTGCAAATTTCAGACGCACAAACAGCAGGTGAAACATATGGGTTTGGCTCCCCTATTCATCTAGCAGCAAAAGAACTTTACCCGGTCAATGGTGACAGTATTGGTTCAGTCCCTGTGACAGTATATCCTTTGCAAAAAGATGGGGCTGCTGTAGTAGCTGCTGGTGATATTACACCAGTTGGTGCACAGACAACAACTGCATCATATCGTGTACGCATTTCAGGCGTTCTTTCAAACGCTTTCACACTTGCTGCAGGTGATACTGTAGCAGACGCTGTTGCAGCCATTGTGACGGCAATCAATGGCGTTCTTGACATGCCTGTTGTTGCAACAGACAACGCATCCACAGTGGTTGATTTAACAGCTAAATGGTTGGGTCTTAGTGGTAATGACATCAACATTGCAGTTGAAGGCGTTGAAGAAGGCATTGTGTTTGGTGTAACCCAACCTGCGGGTGGTCTGGTCAACCCTGATGTTGATGACGCTCTTGCAAACATTGGTTCTGTTTGGGAAACCATGGTTGTAAATTGTTTTGAACCTACTGACGCTGCAACACTTAATAAGTATCAAGTGTTTGCTGATCCACGTTGGGGTGATGATGCTAATAATCCAGATGTAACAAAACCGCTTGTTGTAATCACAGGTGAACCTGAAGCAGACTTGACAACTGCAGAACTTGTTACTGCAAATCGTACAACAGACCGTGTGAATGTCATTTATGGGGTTCCCGGGTCATCAAACTTACCTCTGCAAATTGCAGCGCGTGCTGTTGCGCGTATGGCCCGTGTTGCCAACAACAACCCACCACAAGATTATGCTGGTCAAATTATTAATTTCATTGAACAGGGTACTGTAAGTGATTTCTTGACATTCCCTGAACGTGATCGTGCTGTAAAAGCTGGCCTTTCCACTGTCGAACTTGAAGACGGTCTGATCAATATGTCAGATACTGTCACACCGTTTCGCCCTGATGGTGATCCAACACCAGCTTACCGCTATGTTGTTGACATCGCGAAGTTACAAAACATCATCTACAATGTATCTTTGATTTTTCGTGCTGATGAATGGAACGGTGCACCACTGATCCCTGATGATCAACCAACGGTCAACCCAACTGCAAAGAAACCAAAAGACGCTGTTTCTGCGCTGTCTGTACTGTCAGACAACCTTGGTCTAAATGCTATCATCAGTGATCCTGAATTTTCAAAAGCAAACACGACTGCAGCTATTGACAGTCAAAACCCTAAACGTTTAAATGTAATCTATCCTGTCAAATTATCTGGCAACACAAACATTATTGATGTTGGTTTGAAATTTGGCTTCTTCTTTGGAGGTAATGACTAATGGCTGGTGGATCAATCGAAAGTGTCAACATCAATTCACGTTATTTTTCAGCAACAGCTGATTCTGATGTTACACGTAAGCTAGGTGGTTTTGAAAACGAAGTTCAACCAAATGGCGATGGTACAGGTCGCAAAATTCAGACCCGTGTTCCTTGGTCACTGGCTGGTGTTGTTCTTAGCTGTGAAGACAGTCGTGGTGATCACGAATTTTTACAATCTATTGCAGATGCACCGGGGTATGTTCCCATATCTATCACAACAGTGGAAGGTAATGTGTATCAAGGTGAAGGTACTGTGTCAGGTGAACTTGGTGAATCAAGTCAAGCATCGTCACTATCCCTTGACCTCATGGGTACTGGAAAGTTGACTAAACAATGACCAAAGTAAACATAGAGTTGGCAACGAAAGAACTTAATTCTGTTCTTTCAGATTGGGCTGATGGTTCAGAACTTCCATTTGATGACGATGCATTCAAAAAAATATACAATGCTATTTTGGGAAAAATTCAATCAGGCAATGTGACAATTGACACTGAAAAGAACACAATCAATTTGAAAGATTATGTTTTCAAAGTTCCTTTGGGTGATGCATTGTTGACCATGGGCAATCAAGATGTTGCAGGGCTTATGAATACTGCTGCAATAATGGTAGGTAAAGAACCGGGCCATTTTGCCACAGTTGACGCACGTATTACTAAAACTGCTGTAATGGTTACTTCACTTTTTATGCAAGTGTAACTGCACACTTAGTCATAAAGGGAGTTGTTACACCTTGTCGTGGTCCTGAATATGTACGTATTATGATGCTGCAAGTCATTCGTGAATATTCAGGACTTCCAGACTATAGAACAATGACATTGCAAGAATTTCGAATGTTCTATCTAGGTCTTAAAGATGAATTGATCAAATACGGTAAAACAGGTGAATAAAAATGGCGTTCGCAATTGCAACAAAATTCACAGCTATTGATTTAATATCTGGTCCTATTGCCAAAATTCAAAAAAGATTTAACACCAATATCAAAGCCATGTCACGTGGTGCAGATCGTTTTAACCGTGGTTTAAATAAACTAGGGGGTGGCGCTGCATCCGCGCTTGGCGCTGCTGGTGTTGCAGGTGGTATTGCTGGTGTTACTCTTGCTATGCGTTCGGCAATAACAACAGGTATTGAGTTTGAACAAACTATTGTGAATGCTGCTGCTAAATTTGGTGGAACCGCAGACCGTGGAACAGTAGCATTTAACAATCTGCAGACTGCAGCAGAACAAGCTGGCAGAACAACAGTATTTACAGCCACTGAAGCAGCCCAAGGTTTGAACTTTCTTGCCATGGCGGGCTTTAATGTTGAACAATCAATTGCAGCGTTGCCCGGTGTCATTAACTTAGCCATATCAACACAAACTGATTTGGCAACTGCAACTGATATTGCAAGTGATGCACTTGGTGCATTTGGTTTGGCGTCTGACGATGCTGAACAAAATGCTGCTGGATTGACCAAGGTTCTTGATGTCATGGCGACCACAACCACCACAGCCAATACTGACATGGAACGTATGTTCACCACAATTAAAGTTGCTGCACCAACGTTTACTGCTGCTGGTCAATCAATTGAAACATTCTCAGCATTGACAGGAATTCTTGCAAACAGTGGTATCAAAGGATCACGTGCAGGTACTGCCTTGCGTGCATCTGTCGTTCGATTGCAGAAAGTAACCCCTGAAGCTGCAAAATGGATGAATAAACTAGGTGTGTCTATCGCCGATGGTGACGGTAACATGCGTGACATGTTTGACATTCTTGGTGATCTTGAAGCAGGGATGAAAGGGATGGGTGAAGTGCAAAAAGGTACAGCCCTTGCAACCATCTTTGGTACTGAAGCAGTCAGTGCATTAAATGTCATTATGGCTGAAGGTAATGATGGTTTGCGTAAGTATCGTGACCATCTGACACAGGTTGAAGGTGCAAATGCTAAAATGGCTAAGACAATGGGTGACACAACAGGTGGTGCACTTAAAACCATGTTTTCAGCTATCGAAGGTCTGCAGTTGAAATTGTTTGATTTAAACAAGGGTCCAATTCGTGACACAATTGAAAGCTTCACAGTATTTACCAACAGCATAACAACAGCCATTGAAGCAAATGAAAACTTTGCTGTTGCGCTATCAGGTGAATTTTTCACTGCAGTTAAAGCAGGTGGTCAATTGATTGTTGGACTAACAGCAACATTAGTTGGTGTAAAGGTTGCAGTATTTGCATTTCAAGCTGGTCTTGTTGTTGCACGTGGTGTCATGCTTGCATGGGCTGCTGCTACAAAAATACTTGTTGCTGCACAGTGGCTTTTGAATGTTGCACTGACTGCTAATCCAATTGGTCTAATCGTTGTAGGTGTGACTGCATTGATTGGCCTTGGTACTGCACTGATCCTTGCATGGGGTCCAGTGACAGATTTTTTTGACAGTTTGTTTGGTGGCATTGTAGATTGGTTAGATTTCATAATCAGTCCTATCAGTCAGTTAATTGATTCATTTGGCATAATAGGTAGGTTAGTGGGTGGTGTTATAGATGGTAATACCCCATCACAAGAGGCGTCAGAACGCGCTGGTCCATCTGCAGCTATAGTTTCCCCACAAGCACGCCAAGCAGCGGCTATAAGCGAAACTGTGAACACTAATCGTACTGAAGTGACTGTTTCTGCAGCACAAGGTACAACAGCAACACAGACCGGACCAAAAACACCCGGTGTGACTGTAGCAAATTCAGGTGGTAGATAAATGGCATGGACTGAAAGAATTCGTGATGCAGATTACACATCAGCTTCAGGAACGGTTACAAAATTTGATTATGAAGTAATCAATAACACACCCGTTAAGAAAACTTCCTTTTATACTTTCGGGAATACACCGGGTGCGTTTGGTCAAAACTTTGGTCTAGGTGCACGTACATTTGCAATACGCGCCTATATCACAGGTGCTGATTATGATACTACTGCAGATGCTTTTTCAACAAGTCTTGAAGAAGCTGGTACAGGTTTTTTTACACACCCGTTACAAGGTAGAAAAACTGTAATCGCTACAACAATTTCTCGCCGTGATGATCTTGTAAAAGAAGCTGGACAGGCTGTTTTTGATTTAACGCTTGTTGAAACACTTACAAGTTTATTTCCATCACCTTCAGCATCACAGGGTGATTTGGTAAGGTCTTCTATAAATTCTTATGACACTGAAGCACCAATCAACTTCAACGATACTATCACGCTTGAAACAAGTAGTGAAACGGCAAATTTTGAAACCAAGTTCGATAACTCATTAAATGCTACTTTTGAACTTCTATCACGCACAATGTCAAGTGATACATTAAGAGATTTTGAAAGTTCTATAAACGGTATCAAGAATGGTCTAGGTGCGTTGACAGACGCTGGTGAAATGGTTGAACTTGCGTCACAAACAATTGCTTCAATCAGGTTTGCCACTGACTTAAATGATTTGTCAGATTTGACATCTTCATTGCTACAACCTACTACACCAACAGTTGACAATGAAGATGTCAACAACAAGTCTATTGATAAACTTTTTTCATTTTCGTCTGTCATCACAATGGCTAATTCAACACTAGATACTGATTTCAAAAACAGGGGTGAAGCAATTGATGCAGCTGTGTTCTTGGAAGGTCAACAATCATCAGTGACAGACTGGAATTTTGAACAAAATGCATCAGTAAACGCTGTGAATGCTGATAACTCATACTCGCCCTTTTTCAATACTGTAACACGTGAATCAGGGCGCTTAGTTGCTGATACTTTTGATTTACCCATTGAACAGTTTATAGTATTAGATAAGGCGCGTTCTGTAATTGATTTATCAAGTGAATTGTACGATTCATCAGACATATCATTTGTTAACAACATAGTGTATGAGAACAATCTAATTGGTGACGAAGTTATTTCTGTACCTGCTGGCAAAACTATAAGGTTCTACAGATGACTGATGTGGTATTGAATTTCAATAACATCAATTTTGGTAGTTGGGAAACTATGACAATTGATCGTCAAATTGATGCTGTTGATGTATTTAATTTCACCACACCTTTCATGTGGGAGGACCAGCAATTTCAAAACAATTTTAAACCTTTTCAATATCAGAATGTGAATGTTATTGCAGATGGTGCAAGGTTGTTTACAGGGACTGCTATCACAATCCTACCTGATGACGGTGTTGATGCTGTCACCATTAGTGTGAGCGGTTATGCAAAGGCAGGTGTCATTGGCGATTGTCAGGCACCACCAATAAACTACCCGATAGAGTTTCAAGGGTTAACACTTAGACAAATAGCACAACAGCTGACAGGCTATTTTGGATTGACTGCAGTTTTTACAAATTCAGATGGTTATGCTTTTGATCAAGTAGCACTTAAAACAAATCAGAATATTTTCGATTTCTTAACCAGTTTGGCAAAAGAACGTGGTCTAGTTATTTCATCTAATGAAGATGGAAATCTACTATTTCAAAAAACGTCTTCCAACTATGTGGGTGACATAACAACTGCTGTCACTAGTGCAAAACCTTTACAGTTGAACGGTCAGGGAATCTTCTCAGACTATACAGCAATGGGTGCCACAATACCGGGTCTTGGTGCAGACAGTTTCACAGTGAAAGACAATCGTATAAATGTTGTCAGACCTTTTGTATTCAACACAGATGGTGCAGCTGATGCTGATACTGCTGGTGACGCACAGGCGAAAGCTGGCAGGGCATACGGTGAAGCAATTGCATATTCTGTCAACATCCCATCTTGGCAAGACCCCAATGGTAACATATGGAAAGCAAACACCTTATGTGATTATCAAAACCCTAAGATTTTCATCAATCGCAAGACAAGATTTTTAATCAAACATATCTCATTAGAGAAAACACCAGACAGCGAAACAGTCAATTTGACCTTGGTCTTACCAGATAGTTTTGACGGGAAAATACCAACGGTGCTGCCATGGGAATGATGGGCATATTTGAATCTTTCAGAATTCTAGTTGATGGTGGTTTCAGCTGGCCTGTGGTCAAGTTTGAGAACAGAAAAAATGATATTATAGAAGGTGAATATTTTCAATCATCTGGTGAAGATAGTCCACCATTGCAGGGTGATACCTTATTTCATGAAGAAACACAGCGTCAGGGTGGTAGAAGTGTCACAGGGGTGATTGACACCAATCCAGCCAATAAGAGCGCCGCAAGTGGTGAAGTAAGGCGTTATGCACGTGGTTCAGGTGGTGGTATTGTAGCAACATTTCATTTGAAGAATAATGGTACCATCACATTGTTCAATGAGAATGGAACAGTCACAATTGCACCTGATGGAACCATCACCAACACGAATGCGGGTGGTAATACAATCTTGTCAACAACAGGTGTGTTCACGGTGAATGCTGACTTGGTTGTCAACGGCAATACAACAACAAACGGCAACACCATAACCACAGGGTTCACACAGTCTGCTACATATGCTGGTGCTGGCGGTGGTGGTGCTTCAATGACTGCTGACATTGACATGAACAACAACAATATCACAAATGCTGCTGAAGTTGAAATAAACGGAATTAATCATTCAACACACGAACATGACGGTGTTACAGCGGGTGGTGATAATTCGGGTGGACCCGTATAATTAAATTTGATAGGTTGCAATATGACTGATGTACTTTTAATGAATACAGTGGACGGTGGTGAAATATCTATATTAGATGGTTTCCTAACAGTTACTGATGGTTTTGGTACAGCGGTCTATGAATCCTTATTTGGTGGGTTGTCATGGTTCGCAAATGCATTGATTGAAGACGAAGATGGAAGGATTGAAAGTGACTTTGAAGAAGTTGTTGAACAAACACCACCATCCACAAAAGGACTGTTGACAATAGAAGATTCAGCAAATCGTAATCTTGCATGGCTGGTCAAAATCAATGCAGCATCTTCAGCAACTGCAATAGTATCATTACCTGAAAACAATTTGCTAGTCGTCGAAGTGACTATAATTCAAATTGACGGCACAGAAAGCAAATACATTTTGAATTGGAAAAATCCTTTTGTCGTCACCTAATCAACCAACAACCAACCAGATAGCTGAAGCACTTCTATCAGCTTTTTCTGTAGAATTTCAACAAACAGCAAGCCTGTTACCAAAATCGTTTTTACGTGTGGTGTCATATTCTGTTGCTGGTGTTTTTCAAATCTTGTGGCAGTATTTAGGGTGGGATTTTCTTCAAATCTTTGTTGCCACTGCTTCATTTGGTAACACAACAATCAATGGTGTTTCTGTCAATCCTCTTGTCATGTGGGGCGAATTGATTGGTGTTGGTCCACCTGCAGACGCTACGCAAGCGCAAGCTGACATCACAGTGACTGTTAGTCTACAAGGTGGTAGTTTGAACGCTGGTAGTCAATTAATACGCACATCAACAGGTGTTATATATTCTGTTCAATCTTCAATACTATTAAACGCACCAACTGTGACTGCTAGTATCAAAGCGGTAGGTGATCAAGATGGTGGTGATGGTTCTGGTTCAATAGGTGATTTGACAATAGGTGACACACTTGATTTTGTAAGTCCATTTGCAGGTGTTGACAGAACCACCGTTGTACTGTTGGACACTGTAAATGGTGAAGACGCACAAACAGAAGAAGACTATAGACAGACCGTTGTCAATCGTTTCAAGCGCCGTCCACAAGGTGGGGCTGCTGCTGACTATATTATTTGGTCAGAAGCAGTACCGGGAATTGTTGACGTGTTTCCATATGTCGGTGCACCGGGTGAAGTGGATGTTTACGTGTTATCAACCAACCCACCAGACGGAATACCAACTGCAGGTGAATTGTTAGCTGTACAGGAAGCGATTGAACAAATTGTAAATGGTATTTCATTTGGTAGACCTGTGACGGCCTTGGTCAATGTGTTACCAATCACAAGGACCGGATTTGATGTTGAAGTAACTGGTCTGACGGGAGTTCCAGACTTGCCACAAACACAAGCAGATATTTTAAATGCATTGAATGTTTATTTTCTTGATCGTGCACCCTTTGTTGATGGTGGCACAATCCCACCTAAGAAAGACATCATAGCACAAACTGCAATTGGGGGCATTATCGAAGACGTTGTGACAGCTGCAGGGGGCGTGTTCACAAGCGTTGAAGTTCTTGAAAGCGCTGTACCGTTTCAGTTGCGTACACTAGGGACAGGTGAGACTGCTAAATTGTCTTCACTTGTGTTCATATAATGCGGGGGGTTGGATGGTTCAACGGTCTACTGCCTAGCGGTAGTGCGTACAAGCTTCAAGCGGGTTCAAACATTCGCAAGTTCTTTTCAGGTCTTGGTTCTGCTGCTGATGACATTGAAGAAGAAGCAGGAAACGTGTTCTTTGACATATTTCCTGAAACTACGAGGTGTCTGGATGATTGGGATGAACAGTTTGCAATATCTGGACCTACTGCAACAGAACAAGACCAACGTGACCGCCTGTTGTCTGCATGGCGTGAAACAGGTGGACAATCACCCGGGTATATCCAAAACGTTTTACAAGAAGCAGGATTTGACGTTTATGTACATGAATCTGCAGAATTTTTCACAAGTCAGACTGCACAGGTTGGACAGATGGGGAAAATATGCAGCGAAACAGCGTGCAAACTTGGGTCATTGGGTGTTGTCGGTGGCGGGTGGTCAGTTGGTGCAGTATTTGATAAAATCAGAACCATTCGTGACCCGCGTCCTTTCATTGGTGGGTATCTTGACAGTGTGTTTGGTCTTGATGATTTTGGTAATCCTATCAATGTGGGTGGTGTCAATGTAGGTAGACGCGGTGGTTTTTTGCTGGTAAATAGTTTAATAGACACTGTGCCTTCTGAACTAGATGATCCTGACACATGGCCTTATGTGTGGTATATAGGAGCTGAAATATTTGGTGACTTTGCCGATGTCAGCAATGAACGCAAAGATGAATTTATAAGCAAGATACAAAAAATTAGACCCAGACACACTTGGATAGTTCTATTCACAAACTTTGGATGATATAAAATGGCAATTAATTTAACAACAACATACACTCCAGCGCGTGTAGATACCACAGACCCTGTAGGGTATCCTGTAGGTGCTAACAAGAACGAGACTGCACCCGGTGCGAACGATGGTACACCTGTTGAAGCAGCATTACAAAATGACTATGCAGGATCAATTCAGGCTACTATATATCAAGCTGGTTTAGTACCAGATAACACACCTGAAAAAGTTAGTGCTTCACAAGTGTTGCAGGGCTTGGCAAGACATGTATCAGGGTCAATCACATTTGATGATTCTGGTGTTGCTGATGCATATGTATTATCACCAACAGCAATATCATCAACAGATTTCGAAACACCTAGTGTTTACTTCCATGGAATGCAAATTCAATTTTATGCAGATAATCCATCAACAGCATCTGGTGCAACTGTGAATGTGAATGCAATTGGTGATGTTGGTCTGGTTCAACCAGATGGTTCAATACTATCAGCAGGTTTTGTAACGAGTGACATAATTACAAAAGCTACATATGATGGTGTTTCAGGAAAGTTTATTATTACATTTTCTGCAGGTACAGTTGTTGAAACCGGGACTTTGCCAAATATGTACTTTTCTGGTCTAACAATTGCCAATGGTTCTGATGCTGACCATGATATTGATGTTGGTGCTGGTTCTTGGCGCAGCATTGCCGATGATGAAGATATCATCCTTACAAGCACATTCGTGAAACAAATTGATGCAACATGGATTGCTGGTACAAACGTTGGTGGGTTGGCGAATGGTGCAAACCTAGCGATTGACACATGGTACCATGTATTTGCGGTTAACGTTGCTGGTGTTGCTGACATCATGTTTGATGATGATATTGATTGTGCAAATGGTGTTGCAAACAATGCTGTAACAGCATACCGATATCTTCACAGTGTCTTGACTGATGGTTCTAGCAACATTCTACCATTCATATATGCAAATGGTCGTACACGGTGGGTAGATCAAATCATTCATGTTGATGGAAGCCCGGGAAATTCGAGAATAACTGTAAATATTGGAACACCACTTGATGTGGTTGTCACAGCTCAAATGAGTCATAACATGGGCAACAGTACAGCAGTGACATCTGTCATAATTATGGCGTTGGATGAAACAGATGTTGTTCCAGCAATAGGAAATGCAACCACTCTAGTTGAAGCAAATGCAAGGCGACAAGTTAATAATTTTGAAGTTAAAACTGATACTAATTCTGGTGTTGCCTTCAGAAGTTCTGATTTAAACATTCAGAACAATCAACTTATTACAATTGGATGGTACACAGACAGGAGTTCAATCTAATGAATTTTTATGTAAAGAGAAATGCAGGTGTGATTACTGGTGTATCACACACCAAACAAAGCTGGCCTGTTGAAATATTGCCAGATGACAATGCTGAAGTTATAGCTTTTCTCAATCCCGATGAAGCCAAGACTGTTGAAATGATCAGTGTGAAAATCAATGACGCCATGTATGAACGCATTGCAACCGGTATCAAATGGTCACTGACAGATGTTTCAACAGTTTACGATATACCACTGACTGACAACAACGAACGGTTTTTATCAAGAAACTTAATGAAGTTAAACGAAGGTCGTACTGATCCACACAAAGGTTACTTGTTCACAGGAGTTGACAAGTTCAGTATTGATGATGTTGGCCTTAGAAAATTAGCTGTGTTTGCTGGTGAATGGGGCGATGAAATCAGTCGTGTTCGTTTAGAAGAAATTGAAACACTTGGTACAATGACACAGCTTCAATTAGACGCCTATGACCCGACTGCAATTGACTGGTCTATTGATTGGTCATCAGACCCACAAAATGACGGTGAAGGGTGGTCTGATGACCATTGTGTGCAAAACCCATGAAGAAACAAGAACAAGCATCAAGACCTGTCAAGCTATCTGCATTCAGACCCGCTTCAGGACAATCAGCATCTTCTGCAAAACCAACATCTTCTGCACGCATTCGTAAAATCAAACCGGATACGGTACCCAATCAAAGACCCGGTAGGATGTAATGTTTTATGTGGTCTTGCTCACGTTATTCTATCTACCCACAGTGTTTAACATATATGGGTTTGACGAAGCTTATCTGACAGCAAGGGATTTTCTCATTCTTGCTTTTTCATTTGGGATGTTTGCAAGGACCAGCATGAGGCAGTGGAAAGACAAGATAATTTCATCTGTGTTTGTATTGCTATCACTTCACATGGTTTTCAATAATATAATTGTTGACTATGCTGATGTTGCTGTTGCGTTAGCGTTTACTTCAATTGTTGGAATGATCACTGTTGCCTTCACGATGTATGAATTGATGTCGATTAGATACGATAAACTACCAGACGATGACATCATTGAAGGCAATATTTATGAAATAATCGGGAAACCTAAAACTGATTTACAGTTCATATTGTTTGTGTTGACAGGTGGTCGTGGTGGAAGCTACGCAATCACCAACGGGACAGACTGTGTTTATATGTCTCGCAAAGAAGGGAAGTCTGTCAAAGAACCGTTGTCTGATAACTATTTGATCAACAAAAAGTGTATTCTTATTGGTTGCCAAAATACGTACAATAAAACAAAGTTTCACGCAAAAGTGAATGTGAAGTTTTATTTGTGGCGTAATTGCTACTGGCTATCAAAAGGATTCCAAAAAGATGACAACATTACCTGATCAGACAATACCTGCAGATACATGGACAGAAGTTACAAGCTTGGTAAATGCCACAAGCTATGTGATCCAAAATAAAAGCGTTAATGTTGACATGTTTGTTGCTGAAGAAGCATCAGCGCCTGTCGGTACAACAGGGCGTGTAATACAGGGCTTTGATGATTATAGCTTCACAAAAGGCACTGACAGTGTTTTTGTGTATTTCCCTAGTGCTGACGGCTTGATAGCCGTGAACGAAGGGGTTTAACAAATGCCTGAAAATATTCCCGGTACTGGGTCTGGTGGTGGTTTCACCCTTGGTCCTATTCAAAATGTATTCACAGGTGCTGACCGTACTGCTGCAGAAGCCGCACGCGACCTATACGACACAAACAACCCCGGTTGGATTGCCAACTACAATGCAGATACCGAATTGAATATTCGTCTTGAATATGTCGAAAGTGGTAATCAGGTGGCCTTGTTTCAGGTCAGAAACGGTGCAGGTGACACTTGGTTAGATAACAGCAGTGCAATAGGTGTTGCTGGCATGGATGGTGGCGCGTCAAACTTTGCGACAATCACCAAAGAAGGTCAAGTGCCGTCACTGAGTTCTGATTTAGTCAACTATGAATATGCGGGTGCTACTAAAAACCCTGTCACGGGTGAATGGACATTTGATGATTCAATTGAAGTCCCTCAAGCATCCATTAAAATGAGTGATCCGCTCGCTATTTCAGAAGCAACTTCTGAACTATTTGTGCATGACAACGTGACAGACACAAGTTCTGTGGGGATATTGTCAGTCATAGATGGTGACAGTGGTTCAAGTAGGTTGATCTTCAATCAACTTCCAAGCGGTCAGACAATAGTAGCACAACCTGACTTTAGTCAAACTTTGACGGCTAATCCTTTGGTTGTTCCCCTGTCAGCAACGTTTTCAAATCAGACTGATAAGGTCACGATCAAAACAGGCGCGGCTATGACTAATTTTCGGGCCATAATTACCGACAATCTCACCGGGATTGTGGTCAAATACATTCCTAGTAAGTCAGTCTGGACTTCAGGAGTTGGTGGCCTTGACCTAAGACTTGGCGATAACACTATTGATTTTAATAGTGAAGCTGTAGACGATCCTGCAAATGGTTTGTTTTATATCGGGTTCACACCATTACGCCAATTTGCAGGACAGGCTTCAACTTTCACCATGGAAGCAGACAGTGTAAACATTCTGGGCAATATTGGCGGTATTCCATATATTGAAAATGAAATTCACTTCATTGAAACTGTCAATGTACCGACCACAAAAGATGTCACTAATGTGTCTGACGCTTACATGCGCCTGAATAACGAGTATGTGACCGCATCAGGGACACCTACAGGCGTTGTTGCAACATATCTGGCAACAAGTACCGCAGACGTGCTTACATCAGCACAGTTCACTGCAGGTGTGGATGGGGTCAGCAATGCAACAGTGTTTACTGACGGGTCAGACACATTTGCACAGAAAGAATTTGTACAAATTTCAGGCACTGTCTTAAATGACGGCCTGTTTGAAGTTGAAGATCACACAGGAACACTTTTGACTGTTCGCGGTGTTGGTACTGTTGCAACAGTTGAAGATTTCACTGCTACTGATTTTATAACAACTGTTGACAGTGGGACGATTACAAAAGTTAATGTTTCTGTCATGCGGTCTAATGCTGCTGGTTCATGGGAATCTGGAACAGGCAATGAATCTGGAATAGTGTTTGAAGGGTTGGGCGATGTGTCCACATCTGCACCCCTTACTGCAAATGCAATTCTTCTAGGCAATGGGTCAAAAGATATTAAAGTTGACCCAAATTTTGAATGGGATGACGGTGATTTAATTCTTAGAAATGCGTCACCTGCATCATCAACAAACATATTCTTTGATGATGACGTTGGAGGGATAATTGCATCTGTTGGACAAATTGCCCCTTTGAATGCATTCCAAATATTAAGCTATATAGACGATATATTAATTGCAAATCTAGGTTCGGGTGATCTAACACTCAGTACAGCATTGGGTGAAGTTATAATCAGCACTGCTGTAGGTGACGCTGTGAAGGTAGACCCTTCTGGTGATGCTCATTTCATTGATGCAGTAGAAACCCCTTATGGCGGTATCGGTACTTTTCAAAATCTACTGAAATATTCAGAAGAATTAGACAATGCATATTGGGTTGATCAAACAGCAGTAACCATAGTTGATCCTGACACGGTACTTGCACCAAATGGTGAAGACACAGGTGACGGGATTGCTTTCACTGGTACGACTGTGGGTAAACGGGCTGCGGTCACACTTTCCAATGGTGCAACATACTCACTGTCATTTTGGGGTAGAAGCGCTGTAGGAAATCCTGACTTGATATTTGAACTTGGCGGGGGTGGTCCAGAAACTGTGACTTTAGGGACTGGAAACCTAGAAAGATACAATATTTCTATAACCGCAGGTGCTGATGATTGGCTTGATATGTCTGCTGCTGCTGCATCTTCTGATTTTGAGTTGTGGGGTTTTCAGTTAAGCATTGGACCCGGGGTCAAGCCTTATCTTAAAACAATGGATAATGCAGTCACAAGTACAGATTACGGGCTTGCGATATCTGGAAATGTGCGCATACAAGGAAATATAAACAGTACAGGAATTATTGCATCAGGTCCCACAGGAAACGAGGGAATTTTTGTAGAAGCAGATGGTAGCAACAGCCGCATCAGGTCTGAATTTAATCAAATGACCTTAAGTACCAGCAGGACTGCAGATGACATTATAATTAGTCCTAATGACATACCTGCAATGCGGTTTGATTCAGACAATCAAAGAGTAACAGTAGGGTCACTGAATGCGCCTGACAGTATTCTGCATGTATTTAATGCTAGTGCAGGTACTGTGACAGCAAGAGCAGACACGATAGTTACTATTGAAAACAACACATCCGCGTTCTTGAACTTTCTCACTCCTAATGGGGAAGCAAAAGGTATTGTTTTTGGTGAAGAAAGCGACAACAACACTGCAGGGATTTATTACGACACATCAGGAATAGGTGTGGATTCCATGGTGTTCACCACAAATGGTGATAACGTTGGTATGGTGTTGAACGAAAACCAACACTTAATGATTGGGGCGGTTGAACCTATATCACCACTGCATGTGCATGAAAACACAGCGAACATTGGTGTTTCAGCAGGTATTAACATACAACAAGCAGGTTCGGGTGATGCTGCACTTACGTTTGAAACACCATCACGTGGGTGGACAACGGGAATAGACCAATCTGATGAAAATATTTACCGCATAACTGACAGTACCGGGAAGATAACATTTGAATTAAGAGATTCTTCAGGCGGGATAGTTTTGATATCAGACCAAGGTACAGCTATCGGTGCAATATCAAATACAGATGATACCACAAGTTTACTTTCCATAAGTAACATAGGCACGAATGCAGGGGCTTTTAATCTACATGTGGGTGACAGGGACCCTTCAGGCAATGTACTTGGTACAGGGGGAACCTATCAGGCAGTTGAAGACGGTGTTCAGTCTAGTCTGTATTTACACAAAGGTGCCAGTAGTACAAATAGTGATTGGTACAAGGTTTCTGTTAACCCTTCTAACACTATTGAGATTCATAACTCTGCGGAATTTGAAGCGCTCGCAAGTGGGGGTGTGATCACACTTACTGAAGCGACAAACTTTATATTCCGTAACAGTACTCCGATTTCAACCACAACCAGAATAGATGCAGGTGCGAACGACATTTTCATGACTGCTGAAGGTCGTGTAGGTGTTTCTATTATCTATACAGGATCAGGGACGTTTCTCACGTCTAATGGTGCTAATTTTGTGATACTGGAATCATTTGACGGTATGATAAACGGGGGTGCGGGCGAAGGTCTTGGTACATTCCTTAATGTATCAAATCTTTCAGAAATATGTATCATTGACAGGTGTGCAGTGGTGGGATGGGGGAACCTTGGTTCTTTCACTGATGTCAACAAGGTTAGAATACCATCATCAGGGTTTCTAGGTGTGGCAATATCTGGCTTCACCTTCACCAATTGTTCTGCATTACTCTTGAGCGGTGACTTGTCAAGTACGGTTGATTTGAGCGCTTCATATTACAATATAACTGCAATAGACACTAGTGGTGAAGATACTGAAACTTCAGTTCGTGTAGAAGGTGCTGATTCAATTTTAAAATCTGGTGAATCACTTGTGTCTGTGTCACCTATTGTTACTATGTCATCTAGGGTTATTGTTTCTCAAAACTCCCTTGGTGGATCAGGGTCATTGTTTGCACCATTGGGTGCAGATAAGGCGATTGCATCAATTGCAACAAGTCCCATCACCACAGGGACCGCTTTCACTGCACAATCTACGTTGCATGGTGGCGATGCAACACAGTTTGCAACATCAACAACCAACAACCTTGTTGTGGGTCAAACGGTGGTGATTGCTGGCACGACAAACTATAATGGTGAGCATAGAGTCATAGCAACAAATGGGACAACATCTTTTGACATAGGAGTTGATTTTGCAGGTGATGACGGTGCAGGAACATATCTTGCAGACGCCATTCAGATCACCAGTACTGCACACGGTCTTGCTAACAATTCCTTTGTGAAGGTAACAGAAACCCCATTTTATAATGCGTTCTATGAAATATTCAATGTGGCTACTGACACATTCGAAGTAAGTGAAACGTTTATAGACACGTCCACAGGTACAGCGAGCGTTGCAACTTCCCTAGATGAGAGTGATCCACGTGTCAATGCTTCAGGCAACCCCGGGGCAAGACAAAGTGAAAACATCGGGTCAGTTATCATCAACGCAAACGCACAAACCACAACCATTTCAACTATAGACACATGGACAGATTTTAATTTAAACGGGCTTGCATTACTAGGGAGTAACGCCGAACTTTGGCGGATCACCAACAGGACAACAGGTGAACTCGAATATCTTGGACTGAATGATTTTACAGGTGTTGCCAACGCAAACGTCACAAGTTTCAGTGTTGGCGGTTCTCAGCAATTCGAATTTAGAGTTGCAAAGAATGGTTCACCTCTTGTTGACGGTGTTGTTTCTGGTCGTGAAATGGGTGGTGATGCTGGCAATCTGTCGATTATTTCACCTATTACAGCCGTGAAAGGTGATTTGTTCAGATTGCAAGTTCAAAATATTGATGGTACAAGCAATGTAACGATTAGAAATTTATCTTTTCAGATTCAATAACGGTGGAAAATGACTGATAGTGCTGAAGACATGGGCATGATGAAAAAGGCTATTGAAGTTCTTGAAGCCAGTAGTGAACGGCACACTGAATCAAACGAAAGACGAAAAGAAGAAAATATTCAGATACGTTTGCAAGTTGAACTATTTCAACATACAGTGGAAGGTATCAGTAACAGTGTTGATATAGTAGCGGGGGCGATGCAAGAAATTAAAGAGGATTTGAAAGAAATTAAACAAAATCAGATTGGCATGGACACACGAATTGGTGTACTTGAAAAGAGATTGTTTAATTCAGGAAAGTTCTGGTATGGTGTATCGGTACTATCTAAAAACAAATGGTTTTGGGTTTTTCTAATGTTTTGTGTGTTTATATATGCAGTCATTAATCACCCTGAAATTAGACCATTCACTACAGAAATATTTGGTACTATGAAAGCTGCAAAACAATGACACTGACACTTGTGCTGAACCGCTATACCAGAAACAATGACGAAGTATCAGGCGTCATGTCAATTGCAAATTTCCCAATTTGTCATACACTCGAAGATGAACACCGTGTTGTCAAAGTGCCGGGTGAAACATGCATTCCTGCAGGTGAATATGATGTCATATTAAGACCTGTAAATGAAGGCAATGTGAACAAGAAATATCTCAAAGATTTCCCAACGATGCATCAAGGCATGTTGTGGTTGCAAGACGTTCCCGGGTTCACTTACATCTATATTCACATAGGCAATAGAGATGAGCACACAGCAGGGTGTATCTTGGTTGGTCAGCAAAACTATATTGATGACCAAGGTCACATGGAACTATACAGAAGTACACAGGCTTATGTTCAACTATATAAAATGGTTGTGAGCGCTGCCAAAACTGGAAACTTAAAAATTAAGGTAATTGACAATGACGAAGTATAACACAGGTGACATGTTACTGTTCAAAGGTAACAGCCGCATTTCAAGATTTATTACACTCTTGCCTAGTGCTGAATTCTCACATGTTGGTTTCTATTATGACCATGACCTTTTTGGACCTTGTGTGTTTGAAAGTACATCAATCGGCAATGATCCAGATGTATTCACAGGTAGTATAATTGCAGGTGTTCAGGTCACTAAGTTTAAAGATCGTATTGCAAATTATGACGGCGAAGTTTTCGTTAGACGATTGCCGGAACCACTGACAGAAACACAACTGTCTGTGTTCAATGAGTTTGTGAAAAAACATCACGGCACACCATATGAAGATAGTAATTGGCAACTAATCAAAGCACAATTGGACGGTATCGAATCACTTGATTTCAAATTGCCATGGCACAGAAACGAACAAGATGAATCAACTTTATTCTGTTCTGAACTAGGTGTAAAATTAGATCGTGAACTTGAAATTATTGAAGATGACGGTTCACCAACAAATGAAAGCACCCCAACAGATTGTAGTACGTCTGAAGGTCGTGGTGAAATATTGGCAATCAAAACAAAGTTAGTCTAAGGTTTCACACCAGTTCTTGCGCTCGCTTTTGCCGTCATAAAATACTGCATGACCACGGTCAATCATCATGTCACCAACGTTTGCACCGTTCACAGTAACCACAGCGACAACACGTCCTGCATATTTACCGTAACGAACATTTTTTATTTCAACATTGCCTGTCAACAGGTCTTCAAGTGCTTCCTTTGCAGCATAAGCTTTGACTTTTTCGTCAACACATTTCGTTCTGATTTCAGGTGTGTCAATTTCATTAATGCGAACTTTTATAGTAACAGTTTGGCCTAACCAAATTCTGACAATTGCTGTTAGCGTGTCACCATCATAGACACTGTGCACGATCACTTTATATGGACCGGGTAAAACTTCAGCAGCCTGTGTGACTGAACTGACCATCAAGAATAATGCAACTAGTAGATACTTCATTTTAAATCCTTTACAATATCTATAAGTTTTCGAGCTTCAGCTATATAGTACGCATGGTTTAAATTGGCTGGTGTCATATATCGAATATCATTGCAGATTTCGACTTTCCAGCCAACGTCAATACCTGTACGCCTTGTCTGATTTACGCTTCTGTTTTTGGTGTGAATTAATTCATTGTGAACATATGGGTCATGTTGGAAATATTGTTCATCAGTCACACCGTTTGCTTTCTTAAATGTGCCTACAACATGCGGTGATGTTGGTGGTGCGAGCTTCACCAATTCAACACCGTTGTGTGCAATGAAATATCTAGTTATACGTTGCTGATCAGTAACAACACCATCACTGTCAATTGCAATAAGTTGATTTGCATTTGGAACCTTGGTTCTAAGCATGAAATCCATAATATCACGTTCAGGCGATGTGATGAAATGATGTAAGTCTTCACCTCGTAATAAAACGGCTTCAGCAGCTTTTGCAACAACAAGTGCACTTGTGTTCTGGTGCCACCCTAAAGGCTTTCTGTCACCCGGTGCTGCAGTCTCATAGTCACCTTTGCGTTTGATATCCCCATTAATATAAACACCTAGGTAATTATTGACATCACGTATTACCATACGTTCATAAATTTCATCTTCAAGTGTCAGGCGTGTCATCTGTTCCCATTGATCACGAACATAATCAACCATGTGAACCTTGTCACGATCCACACGAATGGTCACACCATCTGTGTTTGCCTGAATTACTTGTGTGTTTGGGATTGCAAGAAGTTGTTCTGCTAACATGCACAGGAGCAGCTGACCATTCATTGTGACTGCCATGGTATAGGCTGGATCAAAGAAGCAACTGTATGCGTTGTTACTGTCGCCATAGACACCATTCAATGCAAGCTTCAACATTCCATTTTCAACAGTTTTCTTGTCATAGGTTTGACGCTGGTCAAAAACGTCTTTGTAGATCGTGCAGAATAGATCACCAAGGTGTTCAGGAAACAGACGGTTTTCAATAGCCAGTGTTGGGTAATAGCTGGTTACATCAAGATCAATCAACACACGCTGGCTGTCACTGACCACGGTCCCACTTTCAATACTGGCGTGCAAACCACCTGTACCAAATTTATACTTCACCCCGTCCACATAACAGTGCACATCTTTGAAGACACCTTTGGTGTTCACGCCCATGGTCAAGGTGTCTTTCAAGTCTTTAGATGTCAGGGTCTGACTTTTCATCCATTGAAGAATTCGATTAAATTCAGGGTTGTTGAACTGCACATATGGAAAAATCACATCGTTCAGTTTTACACCTTCAACCCGGCTGGTCTGTCGTGGTTTCTTTTTATTGTGATTGTCACGATAGAAACAGGAGTCACGATTGTTTTCTTCAAGTCTCATAATGAAATAATCTTTACCGATTTTAGTATCATTATGGTTCATGAAGTTTCTATTGTATTTTGCAGACAGTTCACGGCGCGTTTCGATTTGCTGATAACTGTGTCTATGGAACCTTAACGTTTCTGATACATCATGTCTGTTATACCCTATGATTTCAGGTATCTGTTCACGTGTTACCCATGTATTAAATTCAATTGGTGCTTCTTGGATGCTGAAAGAACGCATATTGAATTCAAGCATTTTCAATGAAGTGGATTTAGCCATGTTGTCAAAGTGGTGGATTTTAAACAAATCAATCTGTGGTACAATTCTTTGATTGTCCCAAATCGTAATACCAAAGCGGTCTTTGCAATTGATAATTGACATTGATTTTTCATAAATAGCAGCAGCCACTTGTGCACCTGTCAGGTGTGACCATTGCTGATAGTTTAAAAGAATGTAATGGAGCACAACATAGTCATAACCAAGGTTGTTGAAGCCCACCATTGAACAGCGGCTGTCACGCAATGCAAGCAGATAGTCCACCAATAATATCAAATCATTTTTATATTCAGATATTTCAAATTCCCACTGATGACCAGCTTCATCACTTTCACTGCACATGGTGAATAGGTTGGGGTAACTTTCAATATCGTAATCGTGATTTTCCATTGTCGGTGGACTTTCTATTTATTTAACGTTTTGGCCCGGGTTGATCACATCCCGGTGTATCGCCATTGTCTAATTCGATTGTTGGAACATTCAGAATGATGGTGCAGCGTTGTTCATCAAACCATTCCCCTTCACGGCGCTTACCATCTTTGTCAACTTTAGGGACCAACAGCAGTTGGTTACATCCCGAAATATACTGAATATAACCAACGATTACCCCATTGAATCCAGTGATGTTATCAGTTGCGGTTTTACCCATGTGCTCATGTTGCTTCATTTCAAATACTCTCTTTCTGTGTTAATCGTTTGTTTCAATAACCGTGGTTAATCCAAACTTGTCTGATGATGCTTTGAACTTGTCACGTACCACTTCTTCAAGGTTTACATCATAATCCATAGCCAGCAAATCAAGACAGATAAGCACATCAGCAATTTCATTTTCCAAATCTTTACGGTCCACATTGCTTGGGAACATTCCCATTGTGTGACGTTCAAATTTTTTGACAATGTTACCAAGTTCACCAACTTCACCTGTCAGTTCCAATGCACGAAACAATGCAGATATGACAGGATAAACCCCGGTTTCGTTTTGTGTCTTTGTGCAAAATTCATCATTGCGTTTGATATTTGCTTCACGCAGTAATTTTAAAAACTGTTCGTCATAACTAGGATAACCCATTTCAAATACTCTCTTTCTAATAAGGTATGCAGTCGTTTAATTCGTGGTCATAATCACAGGTTGCACACCTACCTACGATGGACCATTTGCAAAAGTTGACGGTGCCAACATTCCAGCTTCAATCATTGCTTGATCAGTCCAGCCAGCAGTAATCATCGCGTCATAGGTCGCCCCATTAGCTGCAGGTAGCATCTGTTTAACAGCAGCTGGTGCTGGTGCTGGTGCTGGTGCAGGTACTGGTGCTGGTGCTGGTGCTGGTGCTGGTGCTGGTGCTGGTGCTGGTGCAGGTACTGGTGCTGGTGCAGGTACTGGTGCTGGTGCAGCGGGTGCAGGTACTGGTGCTGGTGCTGGTGCTGGTGCTGGTGCTGGTGCTGCTGGTGCAGGTACTGGTGCTATCGGTTGTGCAGGTTGTCCAGCAAATTGA
>Ga0209345_10001215_pt1 | contig 31319 bp, 34 predicted proteins | sample Cruoilmetagenom7_FD_187294 | JGI IMG/M metagenome (GOLD analysis project Ga0209345, IMG submission 187294) | Oil polluted marine microbial communities from Coal Oil Point, Santa Barbara, California, USA - Sample 7 (SPAdes) (version 2) | ecosystem: Environmental > Aquatic > Marine > Oil seeps ...
GCCTGATTGGCATCACCGCGATGGCGCAGAACCACCGGATGGGCGGTGGGCGCTGCAATGGACGGCATCCGCGCGCGCGCATCTGCCGGGATCGGATCGCGTATGGCCAGTGCGCCGAAGGTTTTGCTCAGCGCCTCCACCGCCTGATCATAATCATAATCACCAAAGATAAGGACTTCGATCGGCCCTTGCTTCAGCAATGGTTCCCACACTTTGCGGAAACCCTCCGGCGTTGCCGCCCCCAACGCGGCAGGATCAGCAGTTTTGAAACGGCCATCACCATCGTACATCAAATAATCAAGATCACGGGCCAACACCCCGCTGGGGCTGGCGGCATAACTTTCGTAACCAAGCTGCGCGGATGCCTGCGCGCGAAGCACCGGATTGGGATCCCATCGCGGCATACCCAGTTTGGCTGCAAACAGGTAAAGTTGATCTGCCAGATCAGGCCTGCGGGTCTGGGCGAAAAAGGTAAACGCCCCATCGCCAATCCCAAAATCAAACCCCACCTTGCGTCCGGTAGAAATCCGGTCCAGCTCTTCCATCCCCAATTCGCCAATTCCTGAACCGATCAGCGCCGATCGCCCCAATTCGATATAGGCAGCATCATCATCGCCAAAACCGCGGTAACCTGAGCCAAAACGGACCTTCAGAGCCACCCGGCCAGGTTCTGCATCATTGGCCCACAAAATCGCCTTTACCCCATTGGCAAACTGCACCTGCTGGATACCCAATATGCCTAAGGGCTGCGATGCAGTAACTTTTCCTGGCGGGCCAATGGGCGGCAGATCTGCAAAACGGATGGTTTTGGCAGCCAGGCGCGCGCCGGCATCTGCCTTCGCTTCACTAAGCATGGCCGCGCGCAGCCCATCCTCCGATGCTTCGCCCTGGGCGGGTGTTACATAGGCAGCGCGAATGACATCGCCAGTAAACAAGGCGCGTGTATGGGCCAGCACATTGGCCGGGGTGAATTGATCACCCATACTACTGAAAACCTGCAAGATCACGTCAGGCGCTGCCACCGCTTCACGAATGTCGAGGGCCTGCACAATATTGTCGGCCAATTGCCCCCCTGCTGCAACGGCGCTTTGTTCAACCGAACTTCTAAAGGCCAATTCCTGCTCGGCCATTTCACGGTTGATCTCTTCCTGCGTGGGCGGGGATGCAATGGCATCTGCGATCACTCCGCGCACATCAGCCAGCGCCGTGCGCCAATCACCGGAAAGCGGTGCGAAACTGACAAAGGTTGCATCAGAAGAACGGCTGATGTCATTCTGCTGGACCGTTGCGTAAAGATAGGAGCCCCCAGCCCGCGCGCGCGATTCAAGCCGCCGGTTGATGATCGACTGCGATAACGAATCCACCAACAAGCCCTGATTATAGGCAATCGTGTCATCCACCGGCCGCCATGGCCGCAAAATCGCATAAGTCATACTGCGCGGCAGGTCAGGTTCCACCAAAACGGACACTTCGCCAACCGGATTTGCCGGATCGCCCCCGGCCGGGCCAATCGGATCACCAAAATCGGGCGCCTTGGCTCCCTTTCCAGCGACCTTCCAATCACCGAACCAATGTTCAACCAATGATGCAAGCTGCTTGGCATCAACATCGCCCGCCACCGCAATCATGGTGTTTTCCGGGCGGTACCAGCGGGCATGAAACGCCTGAACCGCCTTCGCCGTGGCTTGATTAAGCGTTTCATCAGTGCCGATCGGCAAGCGTTCAGCCAAGCGTTGGCCTGCAAATAATACTTTGCGTGTTTCTTCTGCCGCGCGCTGCCCTGCGCCGCCTCGTTCTCGTTTTTCTGCCAGCACGATCGGAACTTCTGCGGCCAAATTTTCCGGCGACAGGACCGGTTCGCGAATCATCCCCGACAACAGCTTGAAACTTTCCGCCAACGCCTCTGGCGTTGCGTTGGGCAGGTCCAATTTATAGACTGTGTGCGTAGGGCTCGTCTCCGCATTGGTATCACTGCCAAAACTTGCGCCCAGCCGCTGCCATGTTGGAATGGCGGCGGCTTGCCCCAGATATTTGCTTTCCCGAAAGGTCAGATGTTCCAGCAGATGGGCAAAACCGCGTTCAGCATCTTGCTCATGCAGTGACCCTGCATCGATCCGAATGCGGATCGATACCTGATGCGGGGGAACTCCGTTTTTGCGCGCAGCATAGCGCACACCATTTTGCATTTCGCCAAACAGCCATTCCCGATCCTGAGGGACATCGCTGCCGCGATACAGCCACGGCACAGTCTTTCCGGTCTGCAAATATTCAGGCGGCGGCAATTGGTCGGGCAATTCAGCCGGAATCGACACACTATCTTGCGCCAAAATAGCCGGTGCAAAAAAGGTCAGCGGGAAAAGAAGTGCGAAATGCCCTGCGGCACGCCTAAAATCGATCATACATGCAATATAGGAAGCCAATTGCTGAAGGGATAGTGAATGAATTCAGCTTTATTGTCAGCCTCAACTGGCTTCAACTGGCCTAAACTGGGTTCGCCAACCGTCTTGCATGCTCTGCTGCAATGGAACCCTTGCCCGCGCCATTCACACACCCTACATCAGCGAAATGTTCATCGAAACCGAAATCACGCCCAATCCTGCCAGCCTTAAATTCCTGCCCGGACGGCAGGTAATGCCGGCCGGCACCCGCGAATTTGCCTCGCCCGAGGCCGCCGTTACATCGGCCCTGGCAGAAGCTATCTTCGACACGGGCGAAGTCGTAAACGTATTGTTCGGTTCTGACTTCATTTCCGTAACCGCCGCGCCCGGTGTTGATTGGTCGAACCTGAAGCCCCAAGTGGTCGCAATACTGCTCGATCATTTCGTCGGCGCAGCACCATTATTTGCAGGCGGAGATGCACAAGGCATTTCCGTTCCCGATGATATGTCAATGGTGGTAGAAGACGATCCGGCCAACGCCGATATCGTGGCCCAGATTGACGAATTACTGGAAACCAGGATCCGCCCCGCTGTGGCCGGCGATGGCGGCAATATCGCCTATCGCGGGTTCAAGGACGGGATCGTATATCTAACAATGCAGGGCGCATGTGCGGGCTGCCCTTCATCAACCGCAACGCTGAAACACGGGATCGAGGGGTTGCTCAAACATTATATCCCCGAAGTTACCGAAGTTCGCGCCGCGTAAGGAACACCAGCAATGACCATTCAATTTCACGATAAGCAATTATCGGGCGATGCGCTCGACCAGATTTTCAACGAAGCGCGCAGCTATAATGGCTGGTTGGACCAGCCAGTAAGCGACGAACAGCTCAGCGCCATCTGGGACTTGCTTAAAATGGGGCCAACATCGGCCAATATGCTTCCCGCCCGGATTGTGTGGGTAAAATCCGATGCCGCCAAGGCCAAATTGATCGAATGTGTTGCAGACGGGAACAAAGCCAAAGTGGCCTCCGCGCCCGTCACCGCACTGATCGCTATGGATATCGATTTTCACGAACAATTGCCGTGGCTGTTCCCCCATGCCGATGCCAAAAGCTGGTTCGAAGGCGATGAAGAAGGCCGCAAGGAAGGGGCGATGCGTAATTCCTCATTACAGGGCGCTTACCTCATGATTGCCGCGCGCGCATTGGGCCTGGATTGCGGCCCGATGTCGGGTTACGATCCCGATGCAGTGGAAGAAGCGTTCTTTTCCAAAGCTGCTGGCTTTGGCCCGAAGGTGAAAGTGAACTTCATCTGTTCGGTCGGCTATGGCGATAAGGATTCGATTTTTGATCGCAGCCCGCGCCCTGAATTTGGCAAATTCAACAAGATCGTCTGAACGCTTGCGCATTGCCAATCTTACCATTTGCCAGTTTGGGTATGATCGCACCCCATTTACGCCTGATCTGACACAATTAATGTAACGTAATTTCACAAGGCCAACCAACTTCATGCGCAGCCTGGCGATAGAATGTGCCACCGAAGCTTGCTCAGTCGCCCTATTTGAAAATGGCAGGCTGATTGCGCATGATCATCGCATCCTCGGGCGCGGCCATGCTGAACATTTGGTGCCAATGATCGCCGCCTTGCCCAGCCGCGGCAAAGCGCAGCGCATCACGGTGTCGCTTGGCCCCGGCAGTTTTACCGGAGTGCGGATCGGGATCGCAACCGCCCGCGCCCTTGGATACGCTTGGGATGCCAAGGTGCTGGGTTATCCCACCCTGGCATTGGTCGCAGCTATGGCAATCAAAAGGCAAGAACAAGAACCCCAACCAGTTACGGTGTCGATGACAGGCGGCCATGGCCAATGGTTTATCCAGAATTTTGACCAAGCCGGGAATGCTGTGGACACGCTTGCCTCGCTTGTGCCGGGTGATGCTGCTCTCGCTGCGCAATATCCGCTGGTTGCAGGTACACAGGCTGAGGCATTGGTTTCTTCGCGCGGATCAGGCCGCCCTATCGCTATCCATCCTGATGCCAGATACGCAGAAGATTTGCCTCAGGGCACCCTCACCAGCAAACTAACGCCGATCTATGGCCGTGATCCGGATGCAAAGCTGCCAGCATGATTGATGCCGTGGACCAGATAATGGATGTGATGGCCTCCTCCTTTGAACCGCATTGGGGCGAGGCGTGGACCCGGCGCCAGATCAGCGATTCCATGATTTTGCCATCCAGTTTCCACCGCCTGATCGATGCAAAAGGCAATCCGGCCTGCGATGGATCACCTGCAGCTGGATTTTCCTTTTCCCGGCACATCGCTGGGGAAGAAGAATTGCTGTTAATCGCAGTCCACCCCGCCCACCGCGGGCAGGGCCTTGGCCGTAAACTGCTGGGCCATCTGGCGCGTGATGCGAAGGAGCGCGGGGCCGATCATCTATTCCTGGAAATGCGGAGCAATAATCCTGCCGAGAAGCTTTATCGTGAATTTGGGTTTACCCCCATCGGATCACGCGCTGACTATTATCAAACGAAGGGCGGCGCCCGGATCGATGCTATTACTTTTGGAATGAAGTTATAGAACATAACATTGCTGATAAATATTATCTTTTATTCCAATATCTAATGGGAATAAATTTCTATAAGCTACGTGCTCTTCAAATATTGAATCTGCACTGCACACAAATCATGCTAGACAGTATTTTGATACCCCCAAACAATAGAATTTGAATGAGAATCGCTATGAATAACCTTGGACACGATATGGCCGAAACACTGATCACCTTGGCATCGGACATTGTCGCCGCACATGTCAGCAACAACAGCATTCCCGCCGCTGAACTGCCTGCATTAATAACAAATGTTTACAATGCTCTGGCTGATCTTGGCCAAGATGCCGAAGTGGTTGAAGCCCGCCCCGATCCGGCAGTAACGGTGCGCGCATCGGTAAAGCGTAACCACATCATTTGTCTGGAAGACGGCAAAAAAATGAAAATGCTCAAGCGGCATTTAATGACCGAACACGGCATGACACCTGAGGAATATCGCGCCCGTTGGGGATTGGGCAGCGACTATCCGATGGTTGCACCAGCCTATGCCGAAACGCGGCGCGATTTGGCCAAGAAAATTGGCCTTGGCCGCAAGCCAGGGCAAAAGCGCGGCCGCCGCAAAGCCAGCACATAAGAACTTTAGCGCCCAATTACTTGAGAAAGATGCCCCATCCCTCTAAGGGTCTGGGGCATTTGCTCTAATATAAGGCCCACCACTTGCAGCAATCGATCGATCTGGAACAACTTTGTGCAGAACGCGGCCTGCGTATCACCGACCAGCGCCGGATAATTGCACGGGTTCTATCCGAAAGCGAAGACCACCCCGATGTAGAGGCCCTGCATCAGCGCACATCGGCCATCGATCCCAAGATTTCGATCGCCACAGTCTATCGTACAGTGCGCTTGTTCGAAGAAGCAGGCATCCTTGACCGGCATGATTTCGGTGATGGCCGCGCGCGATATGAAGCCGCGCCGGAGGCCCATCACGATCATTTGATTGATGTCGAAAGCGGCAAGGTAGTGGAATTCGTCGACCCTGAGCTGGAGGCATTACAGCGCCAGATCGCTGAAAGGCTGGGCTATCGTCTGGTCGATCACAGAATGGAATTATACGGCGTAAAACTGGATCGCGACAGCTGATGAATGCCGCGCGGCCGGCGGCTGCACAACGCGGCGAGAAAAGCCCGCTTTCCTGGATCGAATGGGCCCGCTTTTGCTTAAGGGTTACAGGAATGATCCTGCTGCTGATATTGTTCCTGCCGCTGCATTTTCTTTATCGCACCTTCAAATATGGCTCTCCTTTCCCAATGCTGTTCCTGCGCTATGCCGGGCGCATTTGCGGGGTTAGGGTGCGCAAAATCGGGACCCCGCTGCGGCGGGACGTTTTCTTCATCGCCAATCATGTATCGTGGATCGATATTCTGTCGATGGCAGGTGCAAGCGGGACCGCCTTTGTAGCAAAGGCAGAATTGGACGAAGTGCCGGTAATCGGCTGGCTGTGCCGATTAAACCGCACTGTCTATGTAAAGCGCGAAAACCGGCTGGGCGTGGCCCGTCAGATTAACGCATTGCGCGAAGCATTGGCAGATAATTGGGCTGTCACCGTGTTTCCCGAAGGGACCACCACTGACGGACAATCATTATTGCCGTTCAAAACATCCATGCTGAGCGTGCTCGAACCGCCCCCTGCTGAGGTTTTCGTCCAACCAGTGCTGCTCGATTATGGCCTCAAGGTCGGGCAGGAGTTAGGCTGGGTCGGGGAAGAAAGCGGCATCAATAATGCCAAGAGAGTCCTCTCGCGCAGGGGCACATTTGAATTACGGATGCATTTTCTAGAACCCTTCAGTCCGGAAGAATTCCGCGGCCGAAAGGCAATCGGCGCGCGGGCGCGCGCCGCAATCGAAGCCGCGCAGCTGAGCGCGCATGGCAAACCGATGCGGGTGTTTAAACATGATGTGGTGCCAGTGCGCTACAATGGGGTCAAACAGCCGGGGCAAACAGGAGCCCCCTTGGAATAGACCCATTTTGCGCGTAGTGGCGGCGACCCATGCGCAAGACTGCTTCCTCCTCCCGAATCCAGCCGAAGACTTACCGGGTCAAAAATTTCGGCTGCCAGATGAACGTCTATGATGGCGAACGGATGGCAGAAATGCTGTCCGGCCAAGGCATTGCGCCGGCACCAGAGGGGCAGGATCCAGATCTTGTGGTCCTCAACACCTGTCACATCCGCGAAAAGGCAGCCGAGAAAGTCTATTCAGACATCGGGCGGCTGATCAAGGGCAAGAAAACCGCGCCATTGATCGCTGTGGCGGGCTGTGTTGCACAGGCAGAGGGCGAAGAAATCATGGCCCGCGCGCCTGCGGTCAGCATGGTGGTTGGCCCGCAAGCCTATCATCAATTACCCGCGATGATTGATCGCGCCGTGGGCGGCGCCCGATCGACCAATACTGATATGCCTGCTGATACAAAATTCGCAGCTTTGCCCCGTCGCCGAAAATCGGCCCCAAGCGCCTTTCTTACCATTCAGGAAGGGTGCGATAAATTTTGCACCTATTGCGTGGTGCCCTATACGCGCGGCACTGAAATATCCCGGCCGATCAGCGCGTTACTAAACGAAGCAGAGCTGCTGGTCGAAGCGGGCGCACGCGAAATCACACTGCTGGGCCAAAACGTAAATGCATGGTCGGGAGAAGATACCAAGGGCCATAGAATCGGCCTGGCCGGGCTGATACGCGCATTGGCAAAATTGCCTGATCTGCAGCGCATCCGGTACACCACCAGCCATCCTGGTGATATGGACGATGCGCTGATTGCCGCCCATGGCGAAATCGACAAATTGATGCCTTATCTGCATCTACCTGTGCAATCGGGTAATGACCGTGTGCTAAAGGCGATGAACCGCAGCCATACTGCCGACAGCTACCTCAAATTGCTCGACCGGTTCCGCGCTGTTCGGCCCGATATCGCCCTGTCTGGCGATTTCATTGTCGGCTTCCCGGGCGAGACAGAGGCAGAATTTGCCGATACTTTGGCGCTGGTCGATGCGGTTGGCTACGCAGCCGCCTACAGCTTCAAATATTCAGCCCGCCCCGGCACACCTGCTGCAACCATGGATGGCCAGATAGAGCGCGCGGTGATGGACGAGCGATTGCAGCGCCTTCAGGCCAGCCTCAACCGTGACCAGCTGGCCTTTAACGCCGCCAGCGTTGGCAAAACTTGTGATGTTCTGGTGGAACGAAAGGGCAAATTTCCCGGCCAATTACTGGGCAAAAGCCCATGGTTGCAATCAGTCCATTTCACCGGTGAAGCGGCCATTGGCGACATGGTCACAGTCGATTTGACTGAAGCGATGGGCAGTTCGCTGGGCGGCCATTTGGTTAAAGATACCGGCGAATGATCCGTTTTTCCAGCAGAGCACGGGCATTTTGAACTTCAAACCCATAAATTTCTATCGCCATCTTATGCCTGCCCGCTTGTCTCATATCTACACGCGCCTACATTCCAGTTCAGTTATGAAAGGAACGCATGGCCCGTAAACCTTCCCGCGTTGATCCACCATCTGCTGATCTGACGATTTCGCCCTCGCCCGTTCCGGCGCGAGAAAATCGCCGCACCAGGGTGGATATTTCCTTCGACAATCAATCTTTGCTGGTGCCGCTATTTGGCCAATTTGACGCCAATTTGGTTCAGGTTGAAAACCGCCTTGGCGTGTTTATTTCTGCGCGCGGTAATGCTGTGCAAATCGAAGGGCCGCAAGATTCGGTCGCCCGCGCCCGCGATGTTTTGCAAAGAATGTATGATCGGCTAGCAATGGGCCAAGATCTTGGCTCAGGCGCAATAGAGGCGCTGATCGCCATGTCGAATGAACCTGCGCTGGAGGGGATCTTACGCGGTTCGCCCGGCACAGCGCCGATCATGATCCGCACCCGCAAGAAAACCATAGTCCCGCGTTCTGCTGCCCAAATTGACTATATGCGCCAACTGGCCCGCGAGGATGTCGTTTTTGCACTGGGTCCGGCAGGCACGGGCAAGACTTATCTCGCTGTGGCGCAGGCCGTCAGCCAGCTGATTACCGGTAGTGTCCAGCGCCTGATCCTGTCGCGCCCGGCGGTGGAAGCGGGCGAAAAGCTGGGTTTCCTGCCCGGCGATATGAAGGATAAGGTCGATCCATATCTGCGGCCGCTATATGATGCGCTGTATGATTGTATGCCCCCCGAACAGGTTGAGCGGCGGATCGCCAGCGGCGAGATCGAAATTGCGCCTATCGCCTTTATGCGCGGGCGGACTTTGGCCGATGCCTTTGTCATTCTGGACGAAGCGCAGAATACCACCCGCGAACAGATGAAAATGTTCCTCACCCGTTTTGGCCAGAACAGCCGGATGGTGGTGTGCGGCGATCCAAAACAGGTGGATATTCCAGGCGGCGATCGGATGTCCGGCTTGATCGATGCGGTTGAACGGCTGGAGGGCGTCGAAGGGATTGGCACCGCACGCTTTACCCGCGCTGATGTGGTCCGCCACCCGATCGTGGGCCGAATTGTCGAAGCATACGAAGGCAAGGATACCTAGAGCGGTATGACCTTGGACATTGATATTGAAGGGTGGCCCTCAGGCGATTGGGCCGATCTGGCTGAACGCGCCCGGAAGGCCGCCGCCCAGGCCGCGCCAGAATTGGCCAACAGCCGGCTCAGCGCCAGCATTCTTTTTACTCTGGACGAGGAAGTCCATTCGCTGAACCGTGAATGGCGCGCCAAGGACCAGCCGACCAATGTGCTGTCCTTCCCCATGCTCACCCGCGAACAATTGATCAGCCTGCCCGTTAATGGCCCGCCCGAATTGCTGGGCGATATTGTGCTGGCCCTTGAAACATGCACGCGTGAGGCGGCGGACAAAGACATTCCGCTTGCCGACCATGCCGCCCATCTGATCATTCACGGTTTATTGCATCTGGCGGGATACGATCATGTCGAATCCGCGGTGCAGGCAGAAGCCATGGAAGCATTGGAAATTAGCGCACTTGCGATTATGGGCCTTCCCAATCCATATTGCCTGCCCGATCCACGCTAAACAGGCCCCTTTTTAAAGGGGCAAAACCCAGGAGTACCCAAGAAGGGCCATGCCCGAGATAGAACCCTCCGCCGGAGAAGCTGAAAATCGAAGCGGGCTGTGGCTCGCTCTTCGCAGATTATTAGGGGTCGATGACGACGACCGCTCGTTGCGCGCGCAGCTGGAAGAAGTGATCGACGAACATGAGGATGAAAATCCTTCGGATAATGACGCGCCCCGCAATGGTGATTTATCCGGGGTGGAACGGCAGATGCTGCGCAATTTGCTCCATTTCAGCGAACATGACGCTGATGATGTGGCAATCCCGCGCGGCGAGATCATCGCCGTTTCAGCCGATGCAACATGGATAGAATTGGTCGAGGCATTTGCCGAACATGGCCATTCACGCTTCCCCGTCTATCGCGGCACGCTGGATCAGGTGATCGGCATGATCCATATCAAGGATGTGTTCCCATTTCTGGCTCGCAAAACCACGCCGCCTGCTGATTGGACGGTGCTAATCCGCCAGCCGCTCTATGTGCCCCAATCACGCAATGCGCTGGACGTGCTGGCCGATATGCGCAGCCGCCGTGTCCATTTGGCCGTGGTGGTGGATGAATTTTCAGGCACAGACGGGATCATCACAATTGAAGATCTGGTCGAGGAAATCGTTGGCGACATCGAGGATGAGCATGATGATATTCCCGAAGAAGCGATTGTGGCAATCGGTGATGGCATGTGGGATTGTGATGCCCGCGCGGAATTGGAGGATGTCGCTGAGAAAATCGATCCCCGCCTCGCTGAAGTGGAAGAATCAGTCGATACACTGGGCGGGCTGACATTCGTATTGGCCGAACAGGTTCCCCCTGTCGGCGCCATTGTGAGCCATCCCAGTGGGTGGCGTATCGAAGTTATCTCTGCTGATGATACGCATGTAAAACGCCTGCGATTGCATCCCCAAAAACCGCAGGGCTGAGCAAGGATTTAGCGGTTCAGGGAAAATTTCTTTCGCAACTGCGAATAGACCTCTCGACAAACCAGCGGTGGGGGCACATCTTGTCTCTATGCCGATCCGCCGCCTTCCCCCTCTGCGCGCACTCGAAGCGTTTGTTCGCACGGTGCGGCTGGGTTCCGCGCGCGCGGCAGCGGAGGAATTGGGCCTGAGCCCTTCGGCCCTGTCGCGCCGAATCGTGAAGTTGGAAGAATTCGTTGGCAAAAAACTATTCGCCCGCGCGCGTCAGGCAATGCAGCTGACCGATGAAGGCGATGCATTTTACGAAGCGGTAGCCCCCCAATTAGAAGCGCTGGCCCGGGCAGTCGAAAGCCAATCGGAAAACCTGTCATTAATGCGCCTGCATTTAGGTGTAATGCCGCTGTTTGGAAGCCAACGGCTGTTCCCCCGATTGCCGGAACTACGCCGCCTGCATCCGCGACTGCACATCGATATCGACACCGGCCCCCATCTGGAAGACCGCGTTGGCGATACGTTGGATGCGGCCATTATCCTGTCGCGCGCGCCCAGCAAATCGCTCCATGCTGTCCGCCTGGATTACAATATGGTCCATGCAATCTGTAGCCAAGAAATGGCAGAAATGCTGGGGCCGCATCCCGATATCGACAAATTGGCGAAACAGACATTCCTGATCCACAGTGCATTACCAGACAGTTTCGTGGTTTGGAAACGCGCCCTCGATATGGAAGATCTGGAACCAGCTGCAATCGACCATTACGATTCCGGCCAGCTAATTCTGGAGGCGGCTGCGCAGGGGTTGGGCATTGCGATCATGCATGATGATCACATGAAACGCACAGCAGACAGCCGTTTGCGTCAGGCTTTCGATGTCGAAATCGAAAGCCCCTACAGCTATTGGTTTGTCTGCCGGCCAACCGCCTTGCAAGAACGCCCTGTGCGCCTGTTCCATGATTGGCTGGTTCAGGCTGATCTATAGATCGCCGGGCCTAATCCTTTGCCCGGGGCCCACTGCGATGTTTTTCCCTGAACTTGGGCTTGTGGTGGCATAAAATGCTGCTGCGCCCTTTTTGAATATCCGGTCCGGGATGCGGATCTTCCCGCTGCCCGCATTCAACCCATGGTTTCTTGATTTTATTGGCCGTAACCGATGCAAAGGCACGCGGATCATTATAGGCGGCAATCCACGTCAAACATTCAGACAATCGGCGGATGGAATGATCTTTCCACGGCGCGCCGCGCGGACGGCAGTTAATCACCAACATTTCCTGCGGCGTATTGCCAAATAGCCCTCTGACCCCGGCCAGTGCCTCACCCCGTTCAATGACCACCAAATGTTCGCTCTGTGATGGATTGGGCGGAACATCAAAGTTTGGAGCTTGGTTGAATGCAAAGGAATCCACCGCATCATCGCCCAGCGCAATATCTGCAGCAATGGCCCCGCCCAACGAATGCCCGGTCAATTTAATCGGGATGTCATGGTGCCCATCACTATCCAGTGCTGCGCGCTCTAAACGGTAGAGTTCCTTGCCGCGTTCCTTGTGTTTACCGCCAAAATTGCCTGAAAACCAATCGCTAATGCTGCTTTCAGTGCCGCGAAAGGCAATGATGCGTTCCACCCTTTGCCCATTTTCCATGCGATCAAAAACAGAATAGGCAAAGCCGCTTCTATCATTGTCGGAATTTCTGACCAAAACTATCCCTTGGGGTAAGGAAGCGAATTTCGTCTCGTCATCATAGGCATCGTTCGAAAGCTGGCCATATTCCCACGTTCTGACTGCAAATTCCCGGGTGAAGCCGCACCAGCCCCCCGGATCGCGTAGGCAAGGGCTGCGCGCCTGAGTTAAATCGGTAGCGCAGGCAGACAATAATGCCGCCGCCGCCAACACCGACAAACTTTTGAACAGGCCAATCATCATGCGCAGCCTACAGCAGTTCAGCAGATACAGTCTATTGCTATTGCTATATTGCTTCAGCGCAGTTGGATTGCCCTGCCCTGCCCTACCCTGCTCTGGCTCTGCCCTGCACCGCTTATCAGCGCAGCGGCCCAACCGCTGGGCAAAATACGAATGCGCGCAAAATATATTTTTGGCGAAAAAGAGGGCGCCATAAGCGCCCTCTTATCCATCAAATTTTCAGTTCAATCCATCAACTCAGCTGACGGTAGCTTTCACGATCTTGCCCGGGCTGCTGGGTGGTTCACCCTTGGGAAGGGCATCGACATGTTCCATCCCGCTGGTGACTTCGCCCCAGGCAGTGTATTGGCCATCCAGAAAACGTGCATCATCAAAACAGATGAAGAACTGGCTGTTTGCACTGTCGGGCACGGCAGAACGCGCCATCGAGCATACACCGCGAACATGCGGCACATTGTTAAATTCAGCCTTCAGATCAGGTTTCGGGCTGCCGCCCATCCCCGTACCGGTCGGATCACCGCCCTGCGCCATGAAACCGGGGATCACGCGGTGGAAGACCACGCCATCGTAAAAGCCGTCTTTTGCCAGTTCAACAATGCGTTCAACATGGCCAGGTGCAACATCAGGCCGCAGCTTGATGACCACATCGCCCTGCCCGTTTTCAGTCTCGATCGTGAAGGTAAGCGTCTGGTCAGACATTGATAGGTTCTCCTGTTAGGTGTGATTGCAATTTCGGGGTGGATATAGGCGTTACGCGGCAGAAGTCACGCCCGCCTTCATAATGAACGCGTCCCCGCGCTTGCTTTTGGACAGGACGTGCTTAGAGCAAAGCCATGGCAATGGATGAGCCCTCTGAACTAAAACCGGCCAATATGGAACAGGATGATCTGTTGCTGGCACAGCCGCCGGTGATGGAGGAAGGCGCACGGCCTGATGACCGGATTGATGATGAGCACCATGACGAGGAAAACCGGCTCAAATCTTCATACGTCCGCAAGGTGCGCGAAGCGCTGGGGGAAGAAGATTTCACCCTAGTCTATGATCTGGTTGAACCGCTGCATCCAGCCGACATTGCCGACCTTATCGAATTATTCGAACCCGATGAACGAACGGCCTTCGGGATTGCGATAGCCGATCTGATGTCGAGCGATGTGATCGCTGAACTCAACGATTATGTCCGCGAAATTATGATGGAATCGCTGTCTGCCGGTGCAGTAGCGTCCATCGCAGAGCAGCTGGAAACCGACGACGCGGTCCAGCTGATCGAAGATCTGGAGCCAGAAGACCAGCGCGCTATTCTGGCCGAGCTGGATGCCGACGACCGCGCCGCGATTGAAAGCGCGCTCGCCTATCCAGAAGAAACCGCCGGCCGTTTGATGAGCCGCGATTTCGTGGCTGTTCCAGAACATATGACGGTTGGTAATCTGATCGACTACTTGCGCGAAGATGGTGATTTGGCGCAAGATTTCTTCGAAGTCTTTGTGGTTGATTATGCGCACCATCCGGTCGGCACATGCCAATTGAGCCGGATTTTACGCACTGCGCGGCAAGTTTCTCTGACCGATGTTATGAAACGCGACCAAACCTTAATCCCGGTAAGTATGGATCAAGAAGAAGTCGCGTTGATGTTCCAGAAATACGCGCTGATTTCTGCAGCGGTGGTTGATGAAAGCGGGCGGCTGGTTGGCCAGATGACAGTGGATGACGTGGTTCACATCATCTCTGAAGAAGCCAGCGAAGACGTGTTATTATTGTCAGGCGCAGGCGAAGGCGACATTAATGAGCCGATCCGCGGCGCTTTTGCCGCGCGCGTGCGCTGGTTGGTGGCAAATTTGGGCACAGCGCTGGTTGCCAGCCTGATTATCGCAGCCTTTGGGACCGCGATTGAAAAACTGGTCGCGCTGGCTGTGTTAATGCCAATCGTAGCCAGTATCGGCGGTAATGCAGGCACACAAACCATGGCTGTTTCGGTGCGGGCCATTGCAATGAACCAACTGACCCGGGCCAATACGGGGCGCATATTATGGCGCGAATTGCGGGTCGCGCTGCTCAATGGCGCAACCATTGCCATTCTGGTTGGATTGGCAACCGGCGTGATCTTTACCCCGCAGCTGGGCTTGGTGATTGCCGCTGCTGTGATGGTCAATATTATCATTGCAGGCCTTGCCGGTGTGTTGGTGCCGGTGATATTCGAACGGCTAAGGCAGGATCCGGCCGTTGCCAGTTCGGTCTTTGTAACAATGATCACCGATTCGATGGGGTTCTTCGTCTTCCTCGGGCTGGCGGTGGCAGCGGGATTGGCGGGATAATCCATGCCGGTCCACATGACAAAAATCGCGTTCCGCAGCGAAAACATCCATACATTGCGCAGCTGGCTGGAAAGCCAGGGAGACATCGCCCGATTGACGACCAAAAACCGCCCGGTCCGGCACGAAGAAATGATTGGCGGTTCGCTTTATTGGATTCACCAACACGCCATTGTCGGCCGCAGCCCGATTTTAGGGTTTGAAAAAACCCCCGAAGGGCGTTGGTGGATCGAACTGGCCCCCAAACTAATTGCAGTCCACCCCAAACCCAAACGCGCACATCAAGGCTGGCGTTACCTCAAAGATGCCGACATTCCGCCAGATGTAGCCGAGGGCGAGGATATTGGCGATGTCTTACCGGGTAAATTAATGGGCAAGCTGAGCCGGCTGGGGCTGGTTTAGAGCGCCCTACCCAGCGCGCACTGCCCACACATTGCCTGTATCAGCACCGCAAGCGTTCAGGCCGCAATCTTCTTGGCCACGCGGCGCAGCGCATTGGCATAGGTTTCAGGATCCTGCGCACCGGGGATCAGCAGCCTGCCTTCGATCAACATCGCCGGAACACCGGTAATATTCATGTCTATTCCAGCTTCTTCATCAGCCCGCACCCGCCCGGCCAGTGCCTTGTCCGCCAATGCGGCCCGGGCGGCTGAAGGATCCAATCCTACCTTGCTTACAATATCCAGCAGCACCTCGTGCTGGCCAAGATTGCGCCGTTGCGCAAAATGCGCATCGAACAGGGCCAATTTCAATTTTGTCTGCACAATGGGGCCGGCCGTCTCGATCGCCCAGGTAAGCAATTTGTGCGCGTCAAACGTATTCCACATCATTGCCGGCGGCGCATCGCCATCTGCATTTCTTGGCCCTGTATAACTAAGCGACACGCCTGCATTTTCCGCCGCGCCGCGCATATTCTCAGACACCGCTACAGCTTGTGCCACCGGGCGGCCATATTTGCGTTTGATATGTTCAGAGCGTTCTTCCCCTTCGCGGGGCATATCGGGATTAAGTTCAAAAGCGTGCCAACGAATATCCGCCTCGATCTCCCCCTCCAGCAGCGCCAGCCCTTTTTCCAACTGGCCATATCCAATTCTGCACCAAGGGCACATCACATCAGACCAGATATCAATGGTCAATTTGCGGGGCGATTGATCAATCATCCAAAACCCTCCTCACCCTTTGGCAAGCCACCACCCTAGCAGATTATGGGCGATGGCAGCAGGCGGCGGCACTACAAACAGCGCCCCACCATCTTGGCCCCGATCGCCCTGATCACCGCGCCCTTCGGCCATCGCATGGGCCACTTGGTCGCGGGTAAACCAGCGTGCATCTTCCAATTCAGTAGTGTCGATCTGCAGCGCGTCATCCTCAGCGATGGCATAACAACCAATCATAAGTTGGCTTGGAAATGGCCATGGCTGGGAGGCAATATACTGGACATCATGGACCCGGACGCCCGCTTCTTCATGTACTTCGCGCGCTACGGCTTCTTCTACCGTTTCGCCCGGTTCAACAAATCCGGCCAGCGCAGAATAAGACCGCGGGGCAAAACCCGGCTGGCGGCCCAGAAGTAATCTCTCCTGCCCCTTAGCGCCATGTTCCACCAGCATGATAGTTACCGGATCGGTGCGCGGAAAATGCGGCGAATTGCAATTTTCACAATTGCGCTGCCAGCCGCCTTTGGTCAATTTCGTGCCGCCACCGCAGCGCGCGCAAAACTGATGGCGCGCATGCCAATCAACCAGCGAGCGCGCCGCGCCATATGTCGCCAGATCACCCGGGGCGAGCAAAGTCATGGCCCGCCAAACAGCCGGGGCAGAATAGGCCGGGCCGCTAGCGCCTTGATCCGGAACAGCGGCAAAACACCCTTTGCCATCAATCAGGCCGAGGAACACCAGCTCTGCATCTTGCGGCGCATCAGCCAATGTGCCCCAGCATAATTCGCATTCACCAGCCGCATTTTGATCGCCAATGACCGGCATCAATCCATCAAGCAGCAATAATCGCGCACGCCAATTCATCAGCCCAGCCAGCGCATTTGGATCCACGCGAATATGGTCTGCCCGATCAAGCGGGGACCCAGAGAATGCTAGCGTGCCTAGTGTCATGTTCCGATCTGCGCTTTCATTTGGGCCATTTCTTTCAAATCAGCCACAACCGCAACCGGGAAAGAGGCATGCACTGGAAAGGCGTCTGCTGGCATATATTGAGTGAACAGCGAAGCTCTAAGGCCCCGTTTCAGATTGACCAGTGCCACAGTGCCTGCCGCACCGCCCCAGCCGAAGGTTCCAGCCTGTTTGCCCAGACCCACACGGCCCCCAGCGCCAAATCCTGCGCCATTGGCAAATGTGCCCGTAGGATCGACCGCGTCTGGCAGCAGATTGGATGTCCCAACCCGTACCGCCAGCTCGCCCAGAACACGGTTGCCATCAATCACCCCATATCCCAGCAGCATCCGCAAAAACCGGTCATAATCGCGCGGCGAACTTACTAGCCCAGCGCCGCCACCGGAAAATGGCGGCCGGTCGATAAAGATCGAACCTTTCCCCGGATCAATCGGGATCAGCGCGCCGCCCATTACAGCATAATTACTGGTCAATCTGCCCGCCTCGCTTTCAGGCACCTGAAACCATGTGCTATTCATGCCTGCGGGTTTGAAAATATTGGCTGCCAAATATTCATCAAACGCCATGCCTGAAACGACTTCGATCACCCGGCCCAATAAATCGAGCGACATGGAATAACTCCATACCGTGCCCGGCTGATAGACCAGCGGCAATGTCGCCAATTTATCGGCAAGCGCCTCAAGGCTGGTAACAGGCACGCCGCCGCCAAAACCCGGAATGGGCTGGCGGCTGATCAGCCCGGGGATCAGGCCATTTTCCTCATAAGCATCCTTGATCGGGCCTTTTTGTACGATCGTATAACCAATGCCCGAAGTGTGGGTCAGCAAATGGCGGATGGTAATCGCGCGATCCGCCGGAACGGTCTCTTCAATCGAACCATCGGGCACTTTTTGCACCTGCATATGGGCAAAGGCCGGCAATATTTCAGCCAGCGGCTGGTCCAGCCCAAGCAGGCCTTCGTCGATCAATTTCATCACTGCCATACCGGTAATCGGTTTGGTCATCGAATAAATGCGGTACAAACTGTCGATCCCGGCGGGCGCTGATTGCCCGAAGCCAAGCGTGCCCCGAGCAATAATTTCAACCGGATTTTGCCCCCAACCTAGCGCGGCGACCATATTGGGAAGTTTTTCAGTGCCGACATAATTATTTATGAGCCGCTCAACATTCACCCAACGCGTGGCCGGCCGGGCCAATCCAGCACTGCCCAGCGGCATGCCCGACAAAGCGGCCCCTGCGCCCAGAAACGCGCCGCCTTTCAATAAGGACCGGCGCGAAAAAGCGGCATCCCCAAGATCCCAATTGGCCATTTTTTGGTCCCTTTTTATACTTGCCCCAGCATGAATGATCCAAGCGGGCTGAACGGTCAATTCCCGATCTTGCATTGGGCAGCTGTGCTACCTATATAACACACATGCTGAATATACTTTCGATTATCATCGGCCTTGTTGCACTTGTGCTCGCGGTTCCTTCGTCCATCCCCTTGCTGGGATGGGGCAATTGGATTGTGATGCCGATCGCAATTATAGGGGCCGGATTGGGCGGATTATCACGCTCCAACTTTGGACGTAATTTTTGCCTATTGGTGTTCGCCATTGCGGTGGTCCGCCTGATGCTGGGCGGGGGAATTATCTAAGGTTTGTGCCAGCACCAGCTGCGCGGCCTTCGCAAACAGGGTCGGCAGGCCGGCATTATCCAATTGTTTGACCGGCCACCATTGCCCCATCCCTTCCAAATCAAACGCCGGACCAAGGTAAACCTTGACCGACAATTCAAGCGAGAAATGGGTAAAACTGTGGCGCACCAAACCTGCCGCCCGCCATTGGCCGTCCATCGGCGCATGGCCTGAACCATCCCCCGCAGCCGCCCAGCCATCATCGGGAAGGGCGCGCATACCGCCCATCATCCCGCGCCCTGCGGCCGATATGGGCCGCCTAACCAATAAGACTTCGCCTTCACGCTGGATCCAAAATGCATTCCCTTGGCGCAGCGGCTTGGCCTGTTTGGCCGGTTTAACCGGATAACGCGCAGGATCACCGCCAATGCCGGCCTTGCAATAATGCGCCAATGGGCATTGCGAGCATTTGGGATCACGCGCGGTGCAAATGCCAGAGCCCAAATCCATCATTGCCTGGGCAAAATCGCCCGCCCGCTTGTCTGGCGTGATGCTGCCGGTATGCAGTTTGATTGCCTTACGAGATGTGGGCAATGGGTCAGAAATCGCAAACAACCGCGATACCACCCGCTCGACATTTGCATCCACCACCACCGCCCGCCGCCCGAACGCAATCGCGGCGAGTGCAGCGGCGGTATATTCCCCCACCCCCGGCAATTTTCGCAAATCCGCCTCGCTATCAGGAAATCCGCCGCGCGCGGCGACTTCGCGGGCGCAGCGGGCCAAATTTCGCGCGCGTGAATAATAACCAAGCCCTGCCCATGCGGCCATAACATCTTCTTGGGGCGCGGCCGCCAATGCTTCGACATTGGGCCAAAGGGCAATAAATTTCGCAAAATAGGGTTTTACCGCTGCAACCGTGGTTTGTTGCAGCATCACTTCTGATAACCACACCCGATATGGATCAGGATTGATGGAGGCGTGGCCCCCGCCAGGCGGGATACGCCATGGAAGAACACGGGCATGGCAATCATACCAGCCAAGTAAATCACGCGCGATATCTTCGCAAAATTCCGCTTTTGATGAGGGGATACTGGCAGTCACCCCGCGCCTATGGCATGACCTTAATAACAATGGAACGTAACAGCGACAAACCCGGCGCAAAGCCAACACCCAAGCCTGCAAAAGCGGCCATAAAACCGACCAAGAAACCGCCTGCCAAAAAGAAACTGCGCCCTTATGAACGCGCGCGCGGCGGCCCGGCCAAGGCGATTGCAGATCTGATGCCTCAGATCGGGCGCACCGCATTTCGCCGGTTCGGCTTCGTTCAATCCTCTGTCGTCACGCGCTGGCCTGAAATTGTTGGTGAACGCCATGCCCGCGTTTGCGCGCCAGAAGCTATCCGCTTCCCGCCCGGCGAAAAATCGGGGGGCATATTACAATTGGTGGTGCAGCCCGCCCACGCCCCCTTAATCCAGCACGTCACCCCTGAAATTATGGACCGGGTCAACCGTTTCTTCGGTTATGCAGCGGTCAGCCGGGTTAAACTGCGGCAAGGTGTGGTTAAGGCGCCATCTGCTGATAAGCGCAGCGCACCGCCGCCATCACTCAAACCGATCCCGATGGAATTGGGCGATAGTTTGCGCGATATTGGCGATCCGGAATTGCGCACTGTGCTGGAATCGCTCGCCCGAAGTTTGGGCAGCAAGGAAGAGAAGACCGATTGATGGTGAAAAGATCAGCCCTGTTCGCTGTGCTGGGACTGGCAGCAATTATGGCATTGGGCAATGCGCCCAATTGGACCCTCAAGGTCGCCCTAACCGATGGGGGCCATCTGTTCGGCAACCCCGATGCCAAAGTCTCGCTGATCGAATGGGTCAGTTACACTTGCCCGCATTGCGCCGGGTTTTCGCGCGATGGGGATGGCGCATTGCAAATCGCCTATGTCGGGCCGGGAAAGATCAATCGGGAAATCAGGCATATCGTGCGTGATCCGGTTGATCTGACCGCTGCAATGCTGACAAATTGCGGCCCGCCAGCCAAATTCCATCGCAACCATGCTGCCATTATGTTCAGCCAGTCTGAATGGCTGCCCTTGTTGGATACTGCATCATCAGCCCAGCGCGCGCGTTGGCACAGCGGCGATCATGCTGCACGCCGCCGCGCGATTGCATCCGATTTCGGTTTCTATGCCATTATGGAGCGGCGCGGCTATCGCCGGACCGAAATTGACCGTTGCCTTGCCGATGGCGTCAGGGCCAAAAATCTGGCTGACAATTCGCAGAAGGATTCAGAAAAATACTTCGTAAAAAGCACTCCCAGCTTTGCCATTGATGGAATTCTGCTGGCCGGAACCCATGATTGGTCTTTGCTAGAACCCCAATTAAAAGCACGCTTGCCCGCCAGCTGAATTTCGCCAGCTGTGGAAATGCAGTGCGGCGGCTTCACCCATCGCCATTGATCGTATAGCTTTCAATAATTCTGTTTCTGCGCCTATGCTCGCTTCTTATCACCAAGGACATTGACCGACATGACCAAGTTTCGCCGTATTGCCCTGATCACCAGCATTGTGCCGCTTGCCATAAGCCTTGCGGCCTGCGGCGGGTCCAAGACAGATGATGGCGAAATCGCGGAAAGCGCCGCCATTAAATCCATTCCCGCACCCAGCGGCCAACAATGGGCGGATGTCGTCAGCGTCAGCGAAATGGACGGTTATGTCACCGGCAATCCAGATGCGCCGGTGAAATTGGTTGAATATGCCTCGCTTACTTGCGGCCATTGCGCCGATTTTGCAGCCGAAGCGAAAGGGCCGCTGCATGATAAATATGTCGCATCAGGCGTGGTCAGCTATGAATTGCGTAACCAGATCCATGATCCATTCGATCTGATCATGGCGCGATTGACGCGGTGCGGACAAGTGGAAAGCTTCCAGCCTTTGTCTGAACAAGTCTGGCTCAATCTGAATGCCGTAATCGAACGGGCACAAGCTGATCGGCCAGCCTTGGAAGCGGCAATGGCTTTGCCAGAAGGCCAACGCTATGTCGCACTGGGCAAAGCAACCGGCCTGATCGACTTTTTCGCCTCACGCGGGGTCAGCCGCGATCAGGCGAAGAGCTGCCTTGGCGATGACGCCTCGATACAAGCGATTGCAGAACGTTCGGAAAAACAATCCAAAGAGCTGGACGTAACCGGCACGCCGAGCTTCTTCATCAATGGGGCCAAGGTCGGCACGATCCCCTGGACAGAGCTGGAACCGATGCTGCAGCGCGCCGGCGCCCGGTAGGCCCCAATCGCGCAGGCAGCCACAAACGCGATGCGCATCAGGCAACTTAAACTTAGCGGTTTCAAAAGCTTCGTCGAACCTGCCGAATTGCACATCAAACAAGGCCTGACCGGTGTGGTCGGCCCCAATGGCTGCGGCAAATCAAACCTGCTTGAGGCAATTCGGTGGGTGATGGGTGAAAATTCACCCAAATCCATGCGTTCAGGCGGCATGGAAGATGTCATTTTTGCGGGCACAGAAACACGCCCCCCTCGCAATTTCGCCGAAGTGGTGCTGCAGGCTGAAACAGCCGATGGCGAGGAACTGAACGTAACGCGCCGCATTGAACGCGGCACGGGTTCTGCCTACCGCGTGAATGGCCAGGATGTTCGCGCCAAGGACGTGGCGCTCACCTTCGCTGATGCTGCCACCGGCGCGCATAGTCCCGCGCTGGTCAGCCAAGGCCGGATTGCCGCAGTGATTGCAGCCAAACCTGCTGAGCGGCGCCAGATGCTGGAAGAAGCGGCCGGGATTGCCGGCCTGCATGTTCGCCGGCGCGATGCAGAAAGCAAATTGCGCCAGACGGAAGCGAACCTAGCGCGGCTCGAAGATTTGATGGCCGGGCTTGATACCCAGATGGCCTCATTGCGGCGGCAGGCGAAACAGGCTGAACGCTACACCGAATTATCTGGCAAAATCACCATTGCAGAGGCGCGGTTATTATTCGCCCGCTGGCGCGATGCCGCCGCCGCCGCCGATGCCGCGCGGGAACAGGCAAAACTTGCAGATGGCCAGGTTACCGCCGCCCAGGCGGCCACTGCTGCGGCACAAAAAGCGCAGCATGCCGGCGCCGCAAAATTGGCACAGGCCCGCGAAGAATTGGCCGACCGGCGCGACGATACCAACGCACATGGCCACCGAATGGCCGCGCTCACCAACCAGTTAGAGGCGGCAGAGCAGCGCCTGAGCGACCTTGATCGCCAGAAGCGCCGCCTGCAAGATGATCGCGGGGAAGCAGACCGCCTGACCAAAGATGCTGCCGAGGCCCTGGCCCGGCTGGAAAATGACCTTTCTGCCAGTGAAAATTCACTCGCCGCAGATGAAGCACAAAGGCCTGCGCTGGCCGCAAAATTAGAGGACAACGAACGCGCAGGCCGCACGGCTGAACTGGCATTGGCCAAAGCAAATGCAGACCATGCGGGGGTAGAGGCAGAATGGCGCGTTGCGGAAGCCGCAATTCAGCAGGCGCAAGCCCGGATCACGCGAATAGAAATTGAAACTGGCAAACACGATGCCGCGCACGCGGCATTATCCAGCGCTGCCGAACCAGAAGCGGCGGCCGCCCAAGCCGCCGCAGATGTTGAACGCGCCGGGGTAAATTTATCCAACCAACGCGCCATTTTTAACAGCCAGAGCGCGCGCAAACAGACATTGCAAGAATGTTTCGACACAGCATCCAGCGCATTATCCGCCGCGCGCGCCGAATTGGCCGGGGTCGACTGTGAATATTCTGCTCTCTCCCGAGACCGGGATGCACGCAAATCGCGCGCCGCCAACCCCGCCGGATTGCCCGCCGCGCTCGACAAGGTCTGGGCCGACAGTGGGTATGAACGCGCGCTTGCTGCTGTGCTCGGGCGGGATGCAAAATCACCTTTGGGTTCACCGGAAGAATTGTCCGATGGCCGCTTCTGGACCGGAGGGGACGCACCCGACCCGGTAGCAGACAGCCTATTGGCGCGAGTGCGCGATTGCCCGCCCCAACTCGCCGCGCGGCTGGCCTTGGTGCATATGGCCGACCGCGACGATGGCCGGACACTGGCGCCGGGCGAATGGTTGGTCACCCCATCAGGCGCGCTGCGCCGGTGGGACGGGTTTATAGCCCGCGGCGAAGGGGCAGCAGAGGCTGCGCAATTGGAAGCTGAAAACCGCTTTGCCGCATTGGAAAGTCAATTGCCTGCATTGCGCGAAAACGCCCTTCAGGCCGAGACAGCCCAATCTGCCGCGCAAGATGAATTGGCACAATTACAGCGCGCATTGGTGCGTGCAGAAGCAGACGTCAACCAAGCCGCCGAACAAGAACGCCAGGCATTGCGCGCGCTCGACCAAGCAGAAGCCGCACGCGAACGAATGGTTTCGCGCCAGGCCGAATTGGCCGCATCTGCAATCGAACTGGCGCAGCAGCGCGGTCTGGCGCAAGCCGAATTGGACACTGCAATCAACGCGCGCGCCGCCCTGCCCAACCCTGATGCTGATCGCGCCTCGCTCCAGGCGGCGCAGGCCAAACATGATGCCTCCCGCTCGCAGCTTCAAACCGGAACCGCCCAGCTGGCAGCGCATGATCAAGGTTTGGCCGTCGCGCGCGAACGCACCGCAGCACAGCGGTCTGATATGGCCAATTGGCAGGCCCGCTCCGGCGATGCAGCCCGGCGATTATCTGCCACCGCACGCAGGCTAGAGGAGATCGAGGAAGAGCGGGCTGTCTTCGCCGCCAAGCCCGATGGGCTGATCCGCGAGATTGAACGGGGTGACAGCGTGCGCCAGCGGCTGGGCAAGGAATTGGCAGAGGCAGAAATGCTGGTTGCCCGCAATGTCGCATCCGCGCAAAAAACAGACACCAGCTTTGCCCAAGCTAACGAAGCCCTATCAGCCGCGCGTGAGGCGCGCGCAGGCATGGCCGCACGGGCCGAAAATGAGGAATCGCGCCGAAGCGAAATGGCCCGGATTTCCGGTGAGCGGTTCCAATGTCCGCCGCCGCTATTGCCCGGCAGATTTGAATTTGACGCTGATATGGTGAAGGCAACAGCGATCGAATCTGATGATATGGACCGGCTGACGACCAGCCGCGAGCGAATTGGGCCAGTTAATCTGGTGGCCCAAGAGGAACTGCTGAAAATTGAGCAGGAGGCAGGCTCCGGTGCTGCCGAGCAGGCAGAACTGGCAGAGGCGGTTCATCGCCTGCGTGGATCGATCGGCAGCCTCAACCGCGAAGGGCGCGAACGATTGCGAACGGCTTTTGAACAGGTGGACACTCATTTTCGCCGGCTCTTTACCCGCCTGTTTGAAGGGGGGCAGGCCCATCTGGCGCTGATCGACAGCGACGATCCATTGGAGGCCGGGCTGGAAATCTTTGCCCAGCCGCCGGGCAAACGTTTGCAATCGTTGACTTTGTTATCGGGCGGCGAACAGGCGTTGACGGCCATTGCCCTGATCTTTGCACTGTTCCTGACCAACCCGGCACCGATCTGCGTTCTGGACGAAGTCGATGCGCCGCTAGATGATGCCAATATTGATCGGTTTTGTGATTTGCTGGACGCGATGGCCCAAGAAACAAGCACACGTTATCTGATCGTGACCCATAATGCGGTAACTATGAGCCGGATGCACCGGCTGTTCGGGGTCACCATGGTCGAACAAGGCGTCTCCCGCCTTGTCAGTGTTGATCTGATTGCAGCGGAAAAATTGCTGGCCGTGCAATAGCGGTTGGCAATCAACACGGGGCCTGCCAGCCCGCGATGCCCCTATCCCAACACATGCAGAATGAATTCTTGCCGCCGCAATTACCGATAATTGCAGGCGGACGGGCGAACATGACTGGTAACATGGATAAATCAGGCGCGATGCAACAGGCATAAAGGAAACAGGCGCTGAAGGCATAGTCACTGGGAAGTCAGGCGTTGGCAAATTGCGCGCTGGAAAAATTATGAAACGCAAGGCGCCTGCCTCTAAGTTTCGAGTGCCTTTGCCAATCGATCACGGATCGAGCGCAATTGTATCATCACATCTGGCGGGACCGCTTGATCCTCCACGCTCTGCCCTGTCACAGCTTCTGCCTGCGCGGGCTGGCCCTTATCTGCTGGAAGACGGGTATCTGCTGGAAGACGGGTATCTGCTGGCGCGCGGGCCGAAGACGGGTCCCGGGATGGGTCCGTCTTATCGCCCTTCAATGCCTGCTTTGCGCCTTTGAGCGTATAGCCTTCATGATTGACCAGCCGATCAATCGTCCCGATCAACGCCACATCTTCAGGCCGGTAATAGCGCCTGCCTCCGCTGCGTTTCAGCGGCTGCAACGATGGAAATTGCTGTTCCCAATAACGCAATACGTGGGTTTTAATTCCGAGTGCTGAACTGACTTCGCCAATGGTGCGCAATGCGCCATCAGCCTTGCCATCGTTGAATTTGGCATCAATCCCGGCACTCATGCTTACTACCCCTTGGCAATGCGCTCCTTAAGCAACTGGCTTGCGCGAAAGGTCATTACTCGGCGCGGAGTAATGGGAACTTCGACCCCGGTTTTGGGATTGCGGCCGATGCGTTCCTTCTTGTCACGCAGCACAAAGCTGCCGAACCCAGAAATTTTGACATTTTCGCCGGCCGTCATGGCTGTGCTCATTTGCGCCAAAATTGCTTCAACCAGATCAAGCGATTCAGCACGTGAAAGACCCAATTTACGATTGATCGTCTCTGCCAAATCAGCGCGTGTTAACGTACCCACCGAACGCATCATCTGCTTATTCCTTCTGCACAGGTGCGACCCTATGAGGAGAGTTGGTAACTACTCTATCTATATTAACTCTATTGCACAACCATTTGTACAAAAACGCTCTAATTCCGGCTAGATACGCACTAGGCTCGCACCCCAAGTAAACCCGCCGCCCATCGCTTCAAACATGACCAGATCGCCGGGTTTAATACGCCCGTCACGCACGGCAACATCAAAGGCGAGCGGAACCGAAGCCGCCGAAGTATTGGCATGACGATCCACGGTCATAATGACTTTATCTGCCGGCAAACCAAGTTTGCGTGCCGTAGCGCTGAGTATCCGCGCATTCGCCTGATGGGGAACCACCCAATCAATATCCCCAGCAGCAAACCCTGTGCCCTCAAGCGTTTCTTCCAGAACTGTCGATAGGTTTACGACCGCATGACGAAAAACCTCGCGGCCCTTCATTCTAAGCTTGCCGACCGTGCCCGTTGTTGACGGCCCGCCATCGACATAAAGCAATGCATTATGCGCGCCATCAGCATGCAATTTACTTGCGATTATGCCTGGGCCATCCGCGCCGCTTTCGCGGGCCTCCAACACTATTGCCCCGGCGCCATCACCAAACAGGACGCAAGTGGCGCGGTCTTCCCAATCGAGGATCCGGCTAAAGGTTTCCGCGCCGATCACCAGCGCGCGTTTGGCCATGCCTGTGCGCAGCATCGAATCCGCGGTTGCCAAGGCATAAAGAAATCCGGAACACACCGCTGCAACATCAAAGGCAATGCCCCCATTACAGCCCAGCGCATCCTGCACCAAAGTGGCCGTGGCAGGAAAGGTCTGATCGGGCGTGGCTGTGGCAAGAACGATCAGATCAATCGAACTCCCCTCCATGCCAGCAGCGCCGAGCGCCTTGCGCGCAGCCTCTATCGCCAGGGTAGAGGTGGTATCATCGTCACCTGCAATATGGCGTTGCCGGATGCCGGTACGCTCGACAATCCATTCATCGCTTGTATCGACCCGTTTTGCCAGCTCCGCATTGGTAACCGCAGCCCCGGGGAGCGCCGAGCCGCTGCCGCATACAACAGACCGAATCACTTCGCCAACTCCGCTATATCGCCATTGCCTGTGCGCAGCCGCGCTTCGCCCAATTCGGCCAAATCTGCTGCGATGCGCTGCGTTAAATCTTCTTCAAGCAGCCGCGCTGCGACAGTGACCGCATTGGCCACCCCGCCTGCAGTTGCGCTGCCGTGACTTTTCACCACTACACCGTTGAGGCCAAGGAACACTGCGCCATTGTGATTATTGGGATCAAGATGATGCTTGAGCAATTCCGTTGCTGGGCGCGAAACCAGAAAGCCGATTTTGGAACGCAGCGAACTGGTGAAAGCATTACGCAAGAGATCGGTCACAAACCGTGCTGCACCCTCGATCGCTTTCAATGCGATATTACCTGAAAACCCATCAGACACCACTACGTCCACTTCGCCGCGATTGATTTTATCCGCTTCAACATAACCGTCAAAAGACATATCGAGACCTGTCGCTGCGCGCAATTGCGCGGCCGCTTCCTGAAGCTGGTTGGTGCCCTTCATTTCTTCAGTGCCGATGTTGAGCAGCCGCACCCGCGGGGCAGGCCGGCCGGTCACAATGCGCGAATACGCAGCGCCCATAATGGCAAATTGGACCAGGTTGCGGGCATCGCATTCCGCATTGGCGCCAAGGTCGAGCATGATAACGTCATTTTCGCCCAGCGTAGGCAATAGAGCGGCGAGTGCTGGCCGGTCTATCCCCGGCATCGTGCGCAGCGCCAGCTTGCTCATCGCCATCAACGCGCCAGTATTTCCAGCACTGACCGCAGCGCCGGCATCACCGCGTTTTACCGCATTGATCGCCAGCCCCATCGATGTGGTCTTGGCTCGCCGCAGCGCCTGTGTTGGTTTTTCATCACCCTCAACCACATCATCGCAGTGGAGGATTTCAGATGCACCGCGCATACCAGGATGCGAATCAAGCGCATTTTTGATCCGCGCTTCGTCACCTACCAGCAGAAATTTGAAGCGGTCATGTTGGCGGCGGGCCTGGGCCGCACCATCGACCATTACACGCACACCTTCATCCCCGCCCATCGCATCAATCGCGATACGCGGGAGGCTCATCAGCGCTTACTCCGTTCTACTTAAGGTTAGTGGCGGGGATCAAAGCCCGACCGCAACGATCTCGCGGCCATTATAATGACCGCAAGCGCCGCACAGATTATGCGGGCGCTTCAGTTCGCCGCAATTGCTGCATTCATGGAATGCCTCAACCTTCAGCGAGTCATGGCTGCGGCGATTGCCACGGCGATGGGGGGATACTTTACGTTTAGGGACAGCCATTGCAAAGCCTGCTCTTTAAATAAAATCTAATGTTTCGCGGGCCGCTCTAGGCGAAGGGTAGTCAGCGCACAAGGCTATCGGCCTAAGGCGCTGTCAAAATTCCGTCGAAGCGGCGAAGGCGCGGCCTATACCGGATTCGCGCATAGTTGCAAGCTATCGTGAAACTTAGTAGATGCCGGCAACCAAATATGAGGGGATTTTTCCATGCTGCCAATCACACTTACATCCGCCGCTGCCGCTGCGATCATCTCAATCTGGCTTATGATGAGAGTGGGCCGGGTTCGGGGCGCGGAAAAAGTATCCATTGGTGATGGCGGAAATGAAAATGTGATACGCCGGATGCGTGCCCATGCCAATTTCGTTGAAGGCACACCCTTTGTGCTGGTTTTGATCGCTGCGATCGAACTAGCGGATAAAGGCGGCGCATGGCTGCCCTATGTCGCGGGCATTTATATGCTGGGCCGGGTGGCGCACGGTGTGGGCATGGATGGCGGCACTATGGGCTGGGGCCGGATGGTTGGCACCATGATCACAATGCTCACCTTGCTAGGCCTGGCGATCGTGGCCGCGTTGACTGCTATGGGAACAATGTGACCGGATGATGGGGCTGGAATAACGGGGCTGGCCGGTTTTCAAATTGGCCGCCCCCTTTTCAATTGCCCCCCATTTTTAATGGGACGGACCTTTAAAAAATCACCCTCGGTGCTGTCACAATCATGCCTTCAGCTTAACGCGTAATCACTCACAAACTGGTTGGTTTTGCGTTCCTGTCCAAATGTACTGGTCGGGCCGTGGCCGGGAATGAAGGTGACATCATCACCCAATGGCCACAATTTTTGGGTGATCGCGTCAAGCAGATCCTGATGATTTCCCAATGGAAAATCGGTCCGCCCGATAGAGCCCTGAAACAGAACATCGCCCACAATCGCAAGGCGGCTGGGCGCGTGGTAAAATACGATGTGGCCCGGCGTGTGGCCGGGGCAATGAATTACATCCAGCGTCAAATCACCAACAGTCACAGTGTCACCGCCGTTTAGCCAACGATCAGGTTCGAACACTTCGCCGTGGATACCGTATTTCTGGCCATCTTCATCAAGGCGGGAAATCCAGAACCGATCACCTTCATGCGGCCCCTCGATTCTAAGGCCCAATTCCTTCGCTAACACCCCAGCTTCGCCGCAATGGTCAATATGCCCATGCGTCACCAAGATTTTTTCCAGCGTCACACCTGATTTTGCAACAGCAGCTTTAAGCATATCAAGATCGCCGCCAGGATCGACCAGAGCCCCCTTCATGGTTTTAGTGCACCAGATCAGCGAACAATTTTGCTGGAGCGGTGTAACAGGCAAAATCGCAGCCCCCATCGGAGGGGCTGAAGGTTGCGCGGACTGGGGGGATTGGGCTTCATCGGACATTACAATCATTTGGCGGCTAACCCGCCCGAATGCAACCAGCGCCAACAGCCGCCCTTATAGCCGCCCTGATTTCCACACCACCCGGCCGACAATTTCCACCTCATCAACCCCCACTTCAACCGGGGGATAGGCCATATTTTGGCTGAGCAGCGAAAGCCGCCCCACCCCCAGCGACGCGACGCGTTTCACCACCAGAGTATCCCCCAGCCGCACCACATGGACCCCATCACGAAATTCACGCGGCGCACGGTCGACCAAGATTTCGTCTCCTGCGCGCAGCAGCGGCTCCATCGAATCGCCCTCCACCCGGATTGCTGACAGCTCTGCATTCTCCAACCCCTGTTCGCGCAGCCAGCGGCGCGAAAATCCGAAACTATCGAACGCCACTTCGTCCCCTGCGATGGCCCCCGCCCCCGCAGATGCACCCAATGGCAAGCGCGGCACCTTGATCCAAGGGTCCTGCGCGGCCGAAAGCGGCAGTTTACTCGCCGGACTGTAGGAATAATCCTCCGCAGCCCCGCCCAGTTCACTTTCCGCCACCCCAAAAAAATCCGCCAACATCCGGCGGTCTTTCTCCTCCAGCTTACGCGGACTGCCCTTTTTTATAAACTGCTGTAAATATGTTCCATTTCTTCCAATCAATTTTGACAATCGAGCCAATGGCGTATTGCGTTCCTGTGCCAGCTCAAGCAATCTTGCACGCGGATCGGCTTTAGTATTTCTATGTGGTCGCATCATTTTTCCTACATAGACGAAGTATTTTTCCTAGACAAGTAGGATTTGAGAGGCAACGACTCGGTTACCGGACGAATCACCGTCTTTTCAACACAATGAGGGTCGCATGCTCATTCGCACTATAGAAAAATTCCTTCGTCAAA
>Ga0209345_10001216_pt1 | contig 31318 bp, 25 predicted proteins | sample Cruoilmetagenom7_FD_187294 | JGI IMG/M metagenome (GOLD analysis project Ga0209345, IMG submission 187294) | Oil polluted marine microbial communities from Coal Oil Point, Santa Barbara, California, USA - Sample 7 (SPAdes) (version 2) | ecosystem: Environmental > Aquatic > Marine > Oil seeps ...
TGTAGCTTTATACCCATTATTATATTTAAATTATTTGTTTTAAATCAAATACTTAAAATATCAAATTAAGGTAACTTCTTTATTGTTATGAACGATGCCCAGCCAATCACCATACATTTAAAAGACTATGAAGCACCGAGATATTTAATCGATAAAACGGTGCTTAATATTGAGATAGGAAAGGACAGGGCCAAGATTAAAGCCACACTGAGTATGAGGCAGAACTCAGAGAGTGGCTATACAGGTAACACCCTAGTGCTCTCAGGTCAGCAGTTGAAGCTTGAATCCATTGCCATAGATGGGCGTCTTTTATCCGTTAATGAGTACAGCCTTAGCTCGGAAGAAATGACTATCCTGCAGGTGCCGGATCAGTTTGAGTTGGTTTCTGAAGTCACAATTTGCCCGAAGGAAAACAGCTCACTGGAAGGGTTATACAAATCTCGCACCATGTACTGTACCCAGTGCGAAGCCGAGGGTTTTCGGCGAATCACCTATTATCTTGATCGCCCCGATGTGATGTCGGAATTTACCACTACTATTATTGCTGACCAGTCGGAGTGTCCAGTACTACTTGCCAATGGCAACTTGCTTGAAACAGGCCAAATGGATGACGGTCTCCATTGGGCTAAATGGCACGATCCTTTTCCCAAGCCTGCCTATTTGTTTGCGATGGTGGCAGGGGATTTGGCGGTGGTAAAGGATAAATTTACTACTTGCTCTGGCCGTGACGTGGATATTCGGATTTACGTGGAGCCAAAGGATCAGGAGAAATGTGGCCACGCCATTGAGTCTCTAAAACATGCCATGTCATGGGATGAGCAGGTTTATGGTCGCGAATATGACCTTGATCTTTACATGATTGTGGCCGTTGATGATTTCAATATGGGAGCTATGGAAAATAAGGGGTTAAATATTTTCAATACCTCCTGTGTCTTAGCTCACCCAGAAACGACTACTGATGCTGGCTTTCAGCGGGTGGAAGCTGTAGTTGCCCACGAGTATTTTCATAATTGGTCAGGTAATAGGGTTACCTGTCGTGACTGGTTTCAGCTCAGTTTGAAAGAGGGCTTTACCGTATTTCGCGATGCGGAGTTTTCGGCGGACATGGGTTCTCGAACGGTTAAGCGAGTAGAGGATATCAACCTGCTTAGAACCGTTCAGTTTGCAGAGGATACTGGCCCCACAGCTCACCCGGTGCAGCCAGCTTCCTATATGGAAATTTCTAATTTTTATACGGTTACTATTTATGAGAAGGGTGCTGAAGTTGTTCGGATGATTCAAACCTTGTTGGGTCCAGAATTATTCCGTCAGGGTTCTGACTTGTATTTTTCTAGGCACGATGGTCAGGCCGTGACTATCGAAGATTTTGTTGCCGCCATGGCTGAAGTTAGTGGTCGTAATTTTTCCCAATTTATGAACTGGTATCGTCAGGCAGGAACGCCCCATTTATCTGTCCGCAGTGAGTATGATGATCAGGCTCAGCAATATCGCCTACATTTTAAACAGACCTGTGCACCTACAAAGCTTGAAGAAGGAAAGGCTAAGCTGCCTTACCATATTCCGGTCAAGTTAGGGCTGGTGACAGAGCGGGGTGATTTAGCACTTTGTTTGGACGGAGAAGGTATTGAGGGAGAAAGGGTTAAAGGCGAAAGCTGCCAGGTGGTGGAAATTACTCACCCAGAGCAAACGGTAGTATTTAATAACATAGAGAAAAATCCTGTCCCCTCGTTACTCAGGGGCTTTTCTGCACCCGTTAAATTGGACTATCCCTATAGCCTGGAAGAGTTGGCAACTCTTATGTCCCACGACTCTGATGGCGTGAACCGGTGGAATGCCTCTCAGCAGTTGGCTATTCAGTTGATGCAGTCATTAATGATGGATTACCGCAATGACAAGCCCCTGGTTATGGAGCCTTATCTCAGTAATGCATTTTCGAAAATTCTGGCTGAACCGGCAGATGATCGTGCCATGCAAGCACTGGTATTGACCTTGCCATCGGAATTATTACTGGCCGAATTAGCTGAAGAAATTGATGTCGAGGCTATTCACCAAGTACGCAAGTTCTTATCTAGAGAGCTCGGAGACGTGTTGATTGATCAGTGGCGGTATACATATCAGGGAAATTTGTCACATGGTAAGTACCTGCATAATGCCAACGAAGTTGCTCGACGCAGTTTAAAAAACCTTACTTTGCGTTACCTGGCTAATGCTGAAAGTGATGATTCTTTGGCACTGATTCATTCTCAGTTTACTGAAGCTGACAATATGACAGATCGATTATCAGCACTGGCAATATTAGTTAATGATTCAAGATCAGAAGCAATTGAGCTTGGCCATGAATTTTTGGAAAGCTTTTATAATGACTGGCATCACGAGCCTTTGGTACTCAATCAATGGTTTCAGGTTCAGTCCTCCTGTTCACTCCCTGGTGGACTAGAACGAGTTAGAGTATTAATGGATCACCCAGCTTTCGATGTGCAGAACCCCAATAAAGTGCGGTCTGTCATTGGAGTATTTTGTAATAGTAATCCGGTTAACTTTCATCGTGAGGGTGGCAAGGGGTATCATTTTCTTGCAGAGCAAGTTCTTGCGTTGGATAAGCTAAATCCACAAATAGCTGCCCGGCTATTGACGCCCTTAACCCGCTGGAGACGTTTCACTGAACAGCCACAAAAGCTGATGAAAGCTCAACTGGAAAAGATTGCATCAGAGCCTACATTGTCTCCAGACACCTATGAAATAGTGTCAAAAAGCCTTTAAGCCGTATTTCTAGATAGATTTCGATTTTGTTTGATTGATCCCGATCAAAGGCATAGGTCAGAGGATAATGGAGAATGCAGTCATCAGGGTGTTAGTTGAGATGCCAGCGCCTTGGTATATGTGTGACATCGACCCTTAATCTCAAGGGTTCTGACATTTAGCAGTTTGAAGGAGGGCTTTTAGCTCTCCTTTTTTTTGTAATTTTTTATCCGTAAGTTTTTGCCTATGTGTTTTTGAGATGTGTCAGTTCAACCCAATTCAATTTAGCCCAATTCAATGCCGCGGCTTCTTGGCTTTTGTTTTTCCTGACGATTTTTTCTTTGGTGGCTGTTTCTTATTTGGTGATAGGTGTTCATATAGTTCCACAAACTTTTGTGTCAGCGTATGACTGGGAGCCATGTGTATCAGTGGTTTGCAACATTGGTGAGACTCACGCATTTTAATTGAGCTGTTGAGATACACCGGCAATACCGGCTGCCCTTCAGCTTTAAGCTCTTCAACTACTTGGGTTGGCAGGTTAGCCCGTGACTGGAACTGGTTGACGATAATGCCCTCCACATCGAGGTTTTCATTGTGGTCCTCTCTGGTTTCAGCAATGACAGAAAGGATGTTGTAGAGCGCCTGTCGTGAAAAAGCATCACAATCAAATGGAATCAGTACCCGGTCCGCCGCTATCAGGGCGGACATGGTATAAAAGTTTAATGCAGGTGCGGTGTCGATAAATATATGGTCGTATTCACTATCAAGTTTGTTCAGTAAATCCCGAAATTTGTAGACCTTATGGCGAGATTCAAGCTTCTGTTCAATGGTTTCTAATTCAATATCTGCTGCAATAATAGATAGGTTTTCATAAGGAGTGGCGGTAACAAACTCCATTGGTTTCTTGGGGGTGAGATTGAATGACAATGTTTGGGAGAAATAACCGGTTATGGTTTCTTTTGGTGCAATACTTTCACCCAGTAGGTATTGGCTGGAGTTAGCTTGAGGATCAAGATCGATAACTAGGGTTTTGGCGCCATTTTTAGCACAAATAGCTGCCAAATTGCAGGTGATGCTGGATTTTCCGACCCCACCTTTTTGATTGAAAATAACTCGACGCATGGTTATATATATTTCCTGAGTATTTGCTAAACGCTGTGAGTACACAGACTGAACTTGGCAGATAGATTATTTTACTTAGCCTGACTCACTATTTCCATCAAACCTGTTATTTAAAAAGTATCACTAATTGCTATATAACGGTTTAAGATGATTCTCTTTGCTAGCTGCCTTTTCTTTAGATTGTTTCCTCCGGGCCTGGAGCTCATCACACAAAGTGTTCAAGTTAATATCATCAGTGTTACCAGAGCGATAAAGTGCTTGATCAAGTGCTTCCAGCTGAACTTTTAGAGAAGGGATTGCTGCTATCTCTGAAATTTCATCCAGAGTATGGAGAGGTTGTTGCCAGTAAAGATTGGCCCATGAAATCAATGTTTCACGGAAGTGGCGATAATCGTTATTTTTCGCGCATTGCTTCAATTGTTTAAAAACAGCCGATTCCTTTTGTTCTGTGGGTTCTGCTATCTCATTTGAGGATGGAGGTAGTTGTTTGTGCCGAGCTTTACGCCACAAAACCAGTAGAAAAATTACTAACCCAAATAATACAAGGTTGCTGATGCCAAGCAGCCATAACAGCAGCTTTGATGATGGTTTTGCTTCAGCTGCAGCCGCGCCTTGGTTTTCTTCAGGCGCTACAGCAACCGGTTGGGAGACAGATAACAGCTCTGGTGAATTTACAGCGGGTTTCACGCTGAGAGTTGTACCACTAAGCTTGGTTTCCCTTATTTGGTTGGAGGTTGTATCCCACCATTTGACAGAAATGGGTGGCAGGATCATTTCACCACCTTTCGAAGGTACTACGGCTACTGATTCTATGCGTGTTGATCTTACCCCTGAGTCAGTTACCTCGTCATTCAGTTGAGGTTGGTCTGGATATATTTTGAATCCATCTCCTGCGTCTATTGCCAGAGGTGGTAATTGTGCTGAGGTAAGCCCCTGAGCATTTATCTGGATTGTTCTGGTGATGGGTTCTCCTGCAACGAGCTCATTTACCGAGCGGCTCCAGCGTTCACTTAGACTGATGCCTTGGCTGGGGAGCCATTCTTCGGAGCCATAGCTTGCTGGTTTGGGCTTAACGGTTACTTTTTGTTCGTCAGAATAGAGAAAAATTCGTTTTCCTCCACGAGAAAAAAATGAACCAGAAAATTGGTCACGTCTATTGGGAAGCGTGATGTTAAAACGGAGTGCAGGAATGGTGAGATCCCCACTTGTGTTTGGAAAAACGGCATATTTGAGTTCAATTACTAAATGGTTAACGCCATTGATTTGTTTTTGGAATTGGTTTTCAGCCACTTTGGTTAAAGAGGCATTTTGAATGATGAGGTCTTCACTGGATATTCCTTGAAGATTGGTCGTGGCGAGAATACGTAGTGTAAGTAAGAGTTGCTCCTGTACATAAACCACTTTTTTATTTAATTCGGTTTCTATAAAAACGGGTTCGTTACCTGTGTTTGTACTTGGGTTGTCAGTGCTTTTCTTGTTAGTTACTTGAAGAGTAATTGGGGCGCTTTTTTCACCCTTGAACTGCAATGAAGGTATGGTTAAGTTCCCTGGTTTTTTTGGCAATAACTGTATACGCCATTCGGTGTAGGAAACAGAGCTGCCATTTATAAAAGAAAATTGGTTTTGTTGATGCTTCGAAAGTATTTCAAAGTCATTTTCAAGAGGAGAAAAGTCAGGATCACTGGTAGTTTGCCCATCATATTTAACTCGTAGTTCCAGTGTTTCTCCCGACCCTAGCTGATTATGGTCGACACTGGTAGTAAGTGAGGCTGCAAGAGTGGACATGCTTGTCAAGGACAACAGTGCCAGCAAAAGTATTGTGATAAATAAACCCTGATAGGCGGAGGGATAGGTTCTCATACCGTGCTTCTTATCCTTTATTTTTAATACTGTGATTACCATCTTTCTTCACTCGGCCCCGAGGGTGGATTGATACCACGTCGGCGTTCATAGGTACGTTTTTTTGCCTCGTAACGAAATTTTTCTCGTAGTAAACCACCAGGATCATCTGGGATTTTACGCAACCATTGTTCCATGGCTTGTTTCTCTTCCTCGGTCATTTGTTTTGTTTGGGCATCATCTATTTGAGAGCCCTCAGCCAATGGAGAGTCGTCAGTGTTTTGTTCGGCGCTTTCAGCAGGTTGAGGTTGATCTGAACCTTTAGTATCTTTATTTGGCTTTTGTTGTTGAGTATTATCTTCAGAGTTGTTTTCTTGAGGCTCAGTATCTTGGGCGTTTTCTTCCGGTGATTCTTTATTTTGAGATTGGCTATCTTTAGACTGATCCCCCTGAGATTCATTCCCTTCAGGTTGTTGGCCATCTTGTTGGCTTGGTTGCTGATTCTGTTTTTGCTGTTGGTCAGATTGGTTTTCTTGCTGATCTGAGGAGTCACCAGATTGTTGCTGCTGCTCCTGTTGCTCGAGCAGTTTTTCTACCAGCGCTTTGTTGAATTGGGCATCCTTACTATCTGGGTTCTTGGCTAAGGCCTCATCGTAACTTTTAATGGCTTCTTCAAACTTGCCATTTTTTGCCAGTGAATTAGCCAGGTTATAGTGGTTTATAGCCTGTCCATTACTGTCTATCTTATCTGTATTGCCATATAGCTGTTCTGCTGTTTCAAAATCATCATTGCGGTAGGCTGCCGCAGCTTTCCAGTTCGGATCTTTGAAGTGCTGTTGTGCTGTTGCTGCATCACCTTCATTCATAGCTTGGGTGGCCTGCTGATCACTGGTGGACCATAAATCACTCCAGCCAAAAGCGTAGGATGTTTGTGGTATTGATAACATAGGAGCGATGAGCAGACATGCAAGCAAACCGCGCCGAAACGCCAGTAACAAAATAAAGAGGGCTGGAAATATTATCCAATAGCCTTGGTCATCCCAGCTATCAAAGGTGCGTTCTAATTGCTTGCTAGGTGAATCTGTTTCAGCATTAAATTGCTCCGCAAGATAATAAATGTCGGCATCATCAGCTGTGAGTTGAGCAAATCGGCCTCCATTTAAATTAGCCAGTTTTTTCAAGTTATGAATATCCAGTCGTGGGATAACAATACTGCCACTTTTATCTTTGGCAAAACCACCATTGCCAAGGGGGATAGGTGCTCCATCTTCAGTACCTATACCCAGGATAGATAACCGAAAATCACCGTGTTCCTTTATCGTTTTATTTAGTTGTGTTTGTGCTGAAGCAGAAACAGCATCGGTCACTAGTAGAAAGTTACCCTGGACTAGACCTGCGTTTAACACCAATTCTATAGCCTGTTCTATGGCAGTTTCTACCTGGCTGCCATGACTTGGCATGATATTGGGGTCAAGAGCCGGGACCAGTGCCGCTACAGTATCGGCGTCATCGGTCAGTGGGCTTACTATGAAAGAATCACCTGCGTAAGCTACCAGCCCAGTGGTACCTTCTTGGCGTTGCTTAAGGAGGTCGATTATTTTTAATCGGGCACGTGTCAGCCGATTGGGTTTTAGGTCCTGGGCCAGCATGGAGGGTGAAAGATCGAATATGACTACCAATGCATTTTCATGCTTGTGCACTGGCAAGGGTGTGCGTTCCCAAGTCGGACCTGCCATAGCGAGGCTGGCTAGTACCCAGCCAACCATAGCTAGTACGGGCAAAACCCGTTGTTGTTTTACGGGCACAGAATCTAATAAAAAGGGTAGCAGTTGGGGTGAAATAACCTGGTCCCAATTACCTGTCTGTTTTTGACGATAAAAAAGCCAAATACCACCAATAAATGCAGGTATTAACGCAAACAACCATTCGGGTCGAAGAAAGTGGAGCTCTGCGATCATTGCTGATACATCCATTACTGGTCATCCCTTGTATTTGTTACGGCTGTCATGGGGATGAGTAATAAGCTGCAAATCAGTGCAAATCCTAGGGGCCAATAAAAAAGTGCCTTGGTTGGACGCAGTGTTTCTGCTTCCTGTTCTACGGGCTCCAGTTTGTCTAATTGCTCATAAATGGCACTGAGCTCTTGTGGGTTTCGTGCACGAAAATATTGCCCAGAAGTTTTGTCTGCAATCGTCGTTAGTGTGGCCTCATCCAAATCTCGAGAAGGGTTGACTCTTTTTGTCCCAAAGAAACTACGTTTCAGCATTACCTCTGCACCAATACCAATGGTGTAAATGGTTATACCTTCACTGGCTGCTATATCGGTTGCTTCCAGAGGTTGAACTTCTCCAGCAGAGTTTGCGCCGTCTGTGAGTAATATCAGCACACGGTGGTTTTCTGGGCGTTGTCTTAGTCGTTTAACAGCAAGGCCTATGGCATCACCAATGGCGGTTTTATCGCCAGCAAAACCGATTTGTGCTTCACCCAATAGGGTATTCATGGTGCGTCTGTCAAAGGTAAGAGGTGTTTGTAGATAGGGGCGAGTGCCAAACAAGATAAGGCCGAGTCGGTCGCCTTGACGGCGCTCCACAAACTCGGAAACTACATGTTTTACTGCGGTGAGACGATCAACCATGTCGCCTGCAATGGACATATCTGTTTGTTCCATACTGCCTGAAATATCTACTGCTAATAAAATATCTCTGCCGCTACTGGGCAGTGCCACCGGATCACCAACCCAGGTGGGCCGCGTGACTGCAACTACAGATGCGATCCAGGCAAGGATTAATAGTGCTAGGGTTAAAAGATGCCAACGGTTACTCAAGCTAGATTGAGTAGTCTGTGCTGCAAGTTGGGTGTAAACCGGTGACTTTAATGCAGGAATAGATACTTCGGCTTTGCTCCGCCATAGGCGATAAAATAGTGGGATGGGCAACAATAGCAGCAACCAGGGCCATTCAAAAGTCAGCATTTAGGTTTCCCCCATACTGATTTTTTGACCGTGTTTGTGGTTATGTTTTTTTAGCCATTGCTCTGTTGCTTGTTGTAATTTCTGCAGCAAAGCATCACTGATTTCAGGGCTGGCTTGGTAGGGAAGTTGGCCTAGCAGTTGTTGTAGTTTGGGGTCAAACACTTCCTGGCTGCAACATTGGTTCAGCCGAGAAAGTAGTGTCGGGGTAAGTTCTGATTCAAGTGCCAAGTGCGGATAGGCCGTTTTTGCCGTACAGCGCAACAGAGCTAGTAGTTTTTGGCACTGTTGTAGGTTATTGGCAGATACCGCGTGTATTTGCTTGAGTTGTTCTATAGATTCTCTGCGATAACAGTTATTGGCACGGCGTTTTATCAGCCATCGTATAGTGAAAAAAAGTAGTATCAGAATAATGATGACTAGCAGCCACCAGCCAGGTGCGGGAGGCCACCAGGAAATAGGCTCAGGTAAATGTATATCCCGTAGTTGAGATAAGGGATCGGGCTGGCCTTGAGTCTGAGGCACCTGAGTATTCATCGGCGCCCCTGTGTTTTTTTAGAACCATTGGCTTTTTTACGGCCATAGGCCTGTTGCAGGATTGGCAATACTGGATCTGCTGTTTCAAAAGCAAGACACCCCATTCGCAATTGTCCACAAAGAGAACGTATTTTTGCCTGACGGTTTTTAAACTGCTGTTCAAATTGCTGGCGGAAATCGGCTTTGCGTGTATTTAGATTGAATCGTTTTTCGCCATTAGTGACCTGATAGCTTCCAGGTGGTGGCAGCTGAGTTTCTAGAGCATCGTGGATATGGCAAAGATTAATATCACAGTGTCGAGCCAGTTCGAACAGATGCTGTTCACAGGTTTTGTCCAAGTCATGAAAGTCGCTGATCAAGAATAGGGTAGAGCCTGGAAGTGCAACGCGGCGGGTGTCTTCCAGAATTTTAGCGAGTGAAAAATGATTGTTTTGAATTTGTAAACTTTGGGAATGAATCAGTTGCTCACTGACATCCCTTAAGGTGTGAATCAATTGTAATACACTGTGGTGACTGCGCCTTGCCCTGATATCTGTTTGATGCTCCGGGCCAAAAACCAATCCGCCGACACGATCATTGGCATTTAACCCGGCCCAGGCCAATGCTGCTGCAACCTGGCAGGCCGTTACGGATTTAAGCTCTTGAGCACCAAAAAACATATTGGGTCTGAGGTCGCTAACAATAAGTACCGGACGTTCCCGTTCTTCACTGAAAAGTTTGGTGTGTGTGATTGTGGTACGAGCTGTTACTCGCCAGTCTATGGTGCGAATATCATCCCCAGGTTGGTATTGGCGGACTTCTTCAAAGTCCATACCACGGCCACGAAAGCGCGACTGGTGATTACCCATCAACGGATTTTTTGCCATCAAGTGGGGAAAAAACTTCAGGTCTTTAGTGCCGAAACGAAGTTTCACTAGCGTTGAAATATCAGCAATGGCTGGATTGTCGATGTCGCTATTGTTCATTAGGGCTTAATCATTAGATATGTCATCAGCTTTTGCTTATAAAGTGCGGGAGCGATTCACTATTCAAGCTGAGGGTACGGTACTGATTAAGGTATCAATAACCTGATCAGCAGTGATCCCATTGGCTTCTGCTTCAAAGCTAAGAATGAGCCGATGTCTGAGTACATCGTGTGCCACTGCTCTTATGTCATCTGGCGATACATAGTCACGATCATTTAACCAGGCGTGCGCTCTGGCGCAGCGATCCAGTGAAATAGTGGCCCTTGGACTGGCACCGTAATCTAGCCAACTGGCTAGCTGATCACCATATTGGCCAGGATTCCGGGTGGCAAGAATCAACTGGACAATATATTCTTCAACAGGCTCAGCCATGTGAACAGCTAGAACTTCTTTTCTTGCATCTAGCAATGTAGCTTCTGAGACTTCTTCGACAAGCTCTACTGGTGTTTGCATGGCTTCGTTTCGAGCAAGTTTCAAAATATCACGTTCGGCTTCGACAGCTGGGTAGCCCACATTGACATGCATTAAGAAACGGTCCATTTGTGCCTCGGGAAGAGGGTAGGTGCCTTCTTGTTCGATGGGGTTTTGCGTTGCCATGACTAAAAAGAGCTGTGGCAGCGTATACGTGTTACGACCAACGCTAATTTGCCGCTCTGCCATGGCTTCTAACAGTGCAGACTGTACTTTCGCCGGAGCCCGGTTAATTTCATCGGCTAATACTAAGTTGTGAAAAATTGGGCCAGGTTGAAATTTAAAGCTGCCATCTTCGGGGCGATAAATGTCGCTACCAGTAATATCTGCGGGTAACAAATCTGGGGTAAATTGAATTCGGTGGAAGTCGCCACTGACGCCATCGGCTAGGGTTTTAATGGCCTTAGTTTTTGCTAAACCGGGGGCTCCTTCAACTAAAAGGTGTCCATCGGCTAACAAAGCGATGATTAGCCGGTCTATAAGGTGAGGTTGACCAACAATTTGGTTGTTGAGGAATGTTCTTAAATCATTAATTTTTTGTTGGTGGCTCATACGATGAAATACGTCTCTGATGATCGTTGTTTGTAGTAAGTGCTGTTACTTATGTTGGTATCTTTTTTGGTACTTTGACCTTGAATTATACGGCCAGAGAATTGTACTGCCAGATTGTAATCAACCCAAGTGCAATTAACCCAAGAGTTCAGTAACTCGTAAAGTCATTTATACTCAGAACGTAACTTATATTTAGAAGTATACCTAGACTATAGGGTGTATATGAAGTTCAGTTATTAGCTCTCATGGCAAGCAAAAGCTGTATGTGCTAAATAACTAAGAACAATGAAGCACTATTGATAGAGAAGAGCATGATGGGAAGGTATGTGATGGAGAAGTATGAAAGCCAGTGTTGGAGATAAGTTTTTCGTAGCATTAGAGAAACAGATTAGTGATCTATATCCCGCGCCATTAGCTGAGCAGCTATTGTCTTTTTCTCGTAAGATATTTGACCTACCTGCTCTTGAGGAGTTAGGGGCGGAGCCTGTTGAGAAAGTATTGCGGTTTCTTCACGACTTTCTAGCCTTTACCAAAAAAGTAGATTTAAGTAGCCCCAAAGTTCAGATCTATTGCCCTACAAGTTCTCCGACTACGTCCTCTACGATGAGCTCCGCTGTGGAAAACTGCGTGGGTGGCACAGAAATTTTTATTATTCAGCGGGATATGCCTTTCCTGGTTGATTCGGTTCGTATTGAACTGAATCGCCGAGGGCTAAATATTCAAACCATTAAAAGCACGATTCTAGATGTTCTTCGTGATGCTGATGGCAACCTGGCCAGCGCATTTTCTGACCCTGATGAACCAAACAGTTTTAAAGAGGCACTGATCTTTCTTAACATAGAATTTTATGGTTCAGCTGAAGAGCAGCAGGATCTGATTGATAACATTGTCGATGTGCTGAGTGAAGTAGAAGTCGTCACTGATAGTTTCTTTCCTATGGCGCAGCGGCTGGACGAGGCCATTAACGAAGTTCAAGCAAACTTTTTAGGCCTTCCGGTTGAAGATGTAGATGAACTGGTTAACTTTCTTCAGTGGATGCACTCGGATGCGTTTATCTTTCTAGGTTGTTCTGAATATCAGCTGACAAAGCGAGATGATAAGTTATTGTTGGAGCATCATGTCGATCATCAGTTGGGGGTTTTTGCTCGTCATCCCATAGATATATCACCTGTAGGTACATCAGAAGTTGTGCTCAGTGATTTGAATCCAGGTCTTCGTAAGTTTTATGAAAATGGCTCGCCTCTAGCATTTACCAAATCTTCATTACGGGCCAGGGTGCACCGTCAAGCATACTCAGATTACATTGTGCTCAAACGCTATAACGCCCAGGGTGAAGTCATTGGTGAACACCTGTTTATGGGGTTGTACACCTCCAGGGTTTACACCATGAGCCCATTTCAGATGCCATTGATTCGACAACGGGTGCAACAGGTGTTGGATCGAGTGGGTTTCCCCAAGGGTAGTCACGATTACAAGGCAATGTGCCAGCTAATTGAAGTGCATCCCCGAGATGAGCTATTTAATTGTTCTGCGGATGAACTGTATCAAACGCTAATGGCAATTTGGCAAATGAACGAGCGCCGAATGGTTCGGTTTTTAATGCGGGCTGATCCCTTTGAAAAGTTTATCAGTTGTTTGGTTTACATGCCCAGGGATATTTACAAAACGTCTATTCGGGAGAAGATAGAGTCATTACTTAAAGTGGAGCTGGATGCTAGTGAGTGTGAATTTAACACCTATTTTTCAGAATCAATTTTGGCGCGCACACAATTTATTTTACGCATTAATTCCAAAGCGTATCTTCAAGTCGATCAGCGAGAGCTAGAGCAAAAAGTTATTCAGATAACCCGTGATTGGTGTGATGATTTATTGGGTGCATCGATTGAACAATGGGGCGATGAGATAGGGCGGCAAATAGCAAAACGCTATGGCGAAGGGTTCCCTGCCAGTTACCAGGATCATTTCGATCATGGGATGGCTATTGAAGATATTCAATTATTTCATCCTCTAACAAGTGATGCCGAAATCGCCATGCGCTTGTATCAACAGACAGATGATAAACGCAATGTTATGCATTTCAGGTTGTTCCATCTTAAAACACAACTGGAACTATCCAGTTTGGTTCCCATGTTGGAAAATTTAGGCTTCAGGGTGCTGGGAGAGCACCCCTATCAAGTTAAGCCCTCACAAGGTGATGATATCTGGCTTCATGAATTTAACCTTAGATTTAGTCTGGATGTCGATGTCGATGTATCAGTAGTTCGGCATACTTTTCAAGATGCATTCAACGCGGTATGGCAGGGAGACACGGAAAACGACAGTTTTAATCACTTGGTTGTGGGTGCACGCCTGGATTGGCGTACGGTAGCCTTATTACGCCTTTATTCACGTTATATGAAACAACTGGGTAGTAGTTTTAGTCAGGATTTTTTGGCGGTAACACTGGCTTCAAATCTGGAGATTACCCGCAATTTGGTAGCGTTGTTTCACTGCTTGTTAGATCCAAAAGTTGTGGATCATGGGAGCGAGGAATTCGATAGATCAGACCGCCTTAATGACAAAATTATTGAAGCATTGGATCAGGTTAGCAATCTCAATGAAGATAAAGTTTTACGCAGTTATTTACAGCTAATTAATGCAACAAAACGAACGAATTTCTTCCAAATGGATGACCAGGGTAATTATAAAACTTATGTGTCCGTGAAATTGGCGCTCCAAGAGGTAGAAGATGTCCCTGAACCTCGACCACTGTATGAGGTTTTTGTCTATTCGCCCCGTATGGAAGGTGTACACCTGAGGCTTGGCAAAGTAGCACGAGGAGGATTGCGCTGGTCAGACCGGATGGAGGATTACCGTACAGAAGTACTGGGGTTGGTAAAAGCCCAGCATGTTAAAAATGCCGTTATTGTACCTACGGGGGCCAAGGGTGGTTTTGTTTTAAAACGGTTGGACCGCAAAGCTACCAGAGAGGATTTTTTACAGGAGGGCTTTTTCTGTTACCAGCAATTTATTACCGGGCTATTGGATATTACAGACAATATTGTGGATGACAAGGTGGTAACGCCTGATTGTGTGGTTTGTCGGGACTATGAAGACCCTTATCTAGTGGTGGCGGCTGATAAAGGAACAGCAACTTTTTCAGATGCCGCCAACAAAATTTCTAGTGCCTACAATTATTGGCTGGATGATGCTTTTGCTTCAGGTGGCAGTTACGGTTATGACCATAAAAAAATGGGCATTACTGCCCGGGGTGCCTGGGTTTCTGTACAGCGACATTTTGGTGAGAAAGGGTTAAATACTCAGGCTGAAGAAATTACTGTACTAGGTATTGGTGATATGGCGGGTGATGTTTTTGGTAATGGTTTGCTTATGTCTGAGCATATCAAGCTTGTTGCTGCTTTTAACCATCAGCATATTTTCATTGATCCTGACCCTGACCCGGCCATTAGCTTTTCAGAACGCAAACGTCTATTTGAGCTGCCACGCTCCACTTGGGAAGATTATGACGCAAGATTGATTTCTCAAGGTGGGGGTGTTTTTTCCCGTGGCGCCAAGTCAATCAAGCTATCACCTGAGGCCCAACAGTATCTTGGTATTACTGATTCCCAATTAAAACCAAATGATCTGGTTCACGCGCTACTTTTGGCCAAGGTAGATTTGATTTGGAATGGTGGTATTGGCACTTACGTAAAAGCCACCACTGAGAATAATCAGGATGTGGGTGATCGTGCCAACGATCCTGTGCGGGTCAATGGCAAAGAACTTAGATGTAGAGTCTTTGGTGAAGGTGGCAATTTGGGAATGACCCAAAAGAGCAGAATAGAGTTTGCTCTCAATGGGGGTGCCTGTAATACCGACTTTATTGATAACTCGGCAGGCGTGGATTGCTCCGACCATGAAGTTAATATCAAAATTTTGCTTAATGAACGGGTTCGCCAAGGAGAGCTGACTATTGAGCAGCGCAATCAATTGCTGGAAGAGATGACAGATAATGTCGCCCAATTGGTTTTACATAATAACTATCGTCAAACCCAAGCCATTAGCCTTGCTTACCACCGTTGCCAGCAGGACTTTTCAGAATATTGGCGCTTTATTTTAGAAAGAGAGTCGGCAGGTCAGCTGAATCGGGCGTTGGAGGCATTGCCCGATGATGAAATACTGGCAGAGCGAGAAAAACTCTCATTAGGGCTCACTCGCCCAGAACTATCAGTGTTGTTGTCCTATGGAAAAATTTTGTTAAAAGATGCAGTACTGTCTTCAAATGTCCATGAAGATCAGTATGTTGCAAAATCTATTGCCGGTGCATTCCCCAATCAATTGTTAAAACAATATTCCAGTCAGGTAGCACACCATAGCCTGCGCCGGGAAATAATTACCAACCAAATTGCGAATGAAATCATCAATCTGATGGGGTTGACGTATTGTCAGCGGCTGATGGCATCGACCGGTGCTACGGTGGCTGAAGTAGTCCGTGCTTATGTAGTGGTGCGGGATGTACTCCGATTGGACAGGGTTTGGGCACAGGTGGAAGGACTAGATTACAAGGTGCCATCGGAGGTTCAGTTTGAATTGTTTCAGGCACTGATGCGTTTAGGGCGTCGAGCCTCCCGCTGGATTTTACGCAACCGTCGTTCCTGCCTAAATCCTGAACAAGAAGTTCAGGCATTTGGCCCTAAGTTAGTGGAGCTGCAATTACTTTTGCCCACATTATTTTCTCGCCAGGAGGGCAGTGGTTGGATGGAAGAGATGGATCGTATCGTCGCCCTAGGCGTTCAGCAAAATATCGCGGTTCTAGTCGCCAGCTCCAACTTCCTCTATTTTGGTTTTGGTATTGCTGATATTGTCGTGAGCTCGGGCAAGCCTGTTGGTTTGGTGTTGGAACTTTATTACCGAATTAGTACAGAATTAGATCTCGATTGGTTTGCTGATCAAATTGTTAATTTGGAGCCAACTACCCGGTGGGAAGACTTTGCTCGAGAATCTTATGTGGATGATCTGGAAAACCAGCGGCGCAGCCTAACCAATACACTGTTATCCAGTGTGAAATCTGTGAAAGATATTGATGGGGTTATGGATGTCTGGAAAGCGGCTCAGGCTCCTCTGATTACCCGTTGGATAGATATGACCGAGGAGCTGCATGCAGCCCCCAAGGGTGATTTTGCTATGTTTTCTGTGGCTCTTAGAGAGCTATTGGATCTTGTGCAATCTACAGAAACTCGGCCTGATAGCCTGCCAGCCTGCCTAGTGTAGGTATTAGTATAGATAAGAGTAATTAATACAAGTTATGCTGGCGCGCTTTCTTAGGCTAATGCGGTAGGGTAAGTCATTAAAGTAAAGCGGTAAGAGGCAGTATTGCCTCTTCCGCTTTTAAAGCCTGGGGTTAGGCTTTTATAGGGCGTATGCCCAAGTGGAGAAGAAGGTAGTGCTCTTCCTAGTAATAAAGTACTCGTCCTAGTAGTAAAAAATGGTTAAAGATTCATTACTTTTTGTTGGCAGGCCTGTGTGTTATATCCATTCCAATTATCTTCGCGGCCCTCACGCCAGCCATTACACCAATCTTGTGCAATCGGGGTTTCTTCTGAATGTGGACAATCTGATTTGTTTCGGCCGTCGAATCCAGCCTGGTAGCCTTTGATATATGCGCGGTGCGATGAATCTCGTTTCTGTCTTCTCATAGAGGTAAAGCTCCTGATTGACGTGCCACACAAAGTTTTATTCTGGTGGCAGTTTTAAGATTATTTTTTTAAACACTTCTAGTTTTTAAACTTATACTTCTTAAAATTATTTACTGTCGAGCCGATCTAGTTGACCAAATGCTGATGAAGCTGTCGAAGATTTTATTTTTCTATCAATGGGGTGTTTTAATTCCCTGATGTAATCAAAAACAATACAAGGTGTTTATAGTTAGGGGTGGGTAGGGGCTAATTATATTAGATAGGAGCTAGGTAGGTCGGCACTAGGCCCCCTATAATAGCCACCTTCAGTGCGACCCTCCGGGCTTAATGAAAAAGCTCAACAAAAGAACTCAATTTACAGAATCGAACAAGCAGAATCGAACAAAAGACCCCAAGGTTATTTTATATGAGTCAGTTATTTGCCAGTTGCCCAAAAGGATTGGAGGAAATACTTGCCAGTGAGCTTGAATCCCTAGGAGCAGAACAGGTTCGCTTAACCGTTGCAGGGGTGTATGCAGAGGGCTCTTTGTCTTTTGCCTATCAAGTGTGCCTATGGTCCCGCTTGGCTAACCGGATACTACTGCCTCTGGATAAGTTTGAGGTTCATAGCGCCGATGATTTATATGAGGGTGTTAAGTCCATTCCCTGGCATGAGCATCTCACGCCAAGGCAGAGCATAGCGGTAGATTTTGTCGGCTCAAATGATGCTATTCGTCATACTCAGTTTGGTGCTCAGCGAGTAAAGGATGCGGTGGTTGATACTATTAAAGAACGTTATAACGACCGTCCTGACGTGGACCTTCGCAACCCTGATCTTCGTATCAATGTTCATTTAGCTAGAAATAAAGCCAATGTTAGCCTGGATTTATCGGGTGATAGCCTACATAAGCGTGGCTATCGTACCGCTATGGTTCCGGCACCGCTAAAAGAAAACCTTGCTGCAGCAGTGTTGATTCGGGCTGGCTGGCCAGATATAGCAAAACAGAGTGGTTCAGCACTGGTCGATCCCATGTGTGGCAGCGGTACATTGCTTATAGAAGGGGCGATGATAGCTGCCGATATTGCACCGGGTCTAAATCGACGTAAATTTGGATTCCACGGCTGGTCTCAACATGATGCTGATATGTGGCAACAGCTACGCTTGGCAGCCTTAGATCGTTGCAATACAGGTTTGGCCCAAGAACTACCAGAAATACGTGGTTACGACAAAGATACTCAGGCAGTCCGAGCAGCCCAGGAAAATATTTCGTGTGCAGGCCTGGATAAACAAATCAAAGTGATTCCCAAGCCCATGTCCGCATTTAAAAAACCGACCCATACAAAAATTGATAGCGGCCTAATGGTTTGTAATCCGCCGTATGGTGAACGATGGGGAGACATGGAGGAGTTAAGGCCGCTGTATCAGGAATTTGGTGAATTGGCTAAGAGAGAATGCCCAGGCTGGCGATTGGCAGTGATTACCGGTAATGCTGAATTAGCTGGCGAACTTCGTCTTAGATCTGAGAAAAAATACAAACTCTTTAATGGGACTATTCCTAGCCAACTTTTGCTGTTTCAACTTCGAGATGAAGCAGAACAGGTTATTGCAGATCAGGCCAGGCAGGAGCAATCGAGTCAGCAACTAAACTTGAGCGAAGGCGCTCAGATGTTCGCTAATCGCCTGAAGAAAAATGCTCGAAAACTTAACAAATGGTTAAAACAGTCCGGTGTCAGTTGTTATCGTTTATATGATGCTGATATGCCTGAATATGCTGTAGCTGTAGATATTTATAATGATGCTGTTCATGTTCAAGAATATGCTCCACCTACTACTATTGATGAACAGCAGGCTAACAAGCATCTAACAGAAGTTAGGCAAGCATTGCATCAGCTCTACCCAGATAGCATCAAAAAAATATTCTTTAAGGAACGTCGCAGGCAGAAAGGCGATAATCAATATCAGCGCCAAAACAGCCGTTCCAGAGATAATTCTATGTTCACTGTGTTAGAAGAGACAGCGAAGTTTGAGGTGAACTTGGCTGATTATTTAGATACGGGGCTCTTTCTGGATCATCGTCCAGTACGCCATATGATTGCCAAAATGGCTGAGGGAACACGCTTTCTCAATCTGTTCTGTTATACAGGAGCGGCCACTGTGCATGCAGCACTAAGTGGAGCCAAATCTAGTCTGAGTATTGATATGTCCAACAGTTATTTGGATTGGGCCAGCAGAAATTTCTCGCTAAATAATATGGATGCAGAACAACATCAATTGTTGAGAGAAGATTGCTTGGAATGGTTGGCCAAAGGTGAAGGTGAATATGATTTAATCTTCTTAGATCCTCCGACATTTTCCAATTCCAAAAAGATGGATTCAGTGCTGGATATTCAACGGGATCATCCACAGCTTATTGAGCAAGCAATGGCTATTTTGGCACCTGGCGGAACCCTAATCTTTTCTAATAACTTTCGTAAATTTTCTATGGATGACATTGTTGACGAGCATTACCAAGTAACAAATATAACAGATAAAACTCTGGACCCTGATTTTCAGCGTAACCAAAAAATACATAATTGCTGGTTGATACAAGATAAAGATTAATCCTGAACTAAAGCATTCATTAGAAACAACAGGTAAGTATGAATCAAATTCTCACACTCTACACTGGCCCAAATTGCCATCTTTGTGATCAGGCTAAAAGCCTTATTTACTCTGTGTTGCAGGGTACTGATTGGGTTCTGCAAGAAATCAATATTACAGATGATGAATACCTGAAAGAGCGCTATGGCATTCGTATACCAGTGATGGCTGTGCCAGATGGTAGAGAAAAGGGTTGGCCTTTCACTCAAGGACAAGTAAAACAGCTGATTGTGGCTGATGAGTAATTGTGCTCTTGGGCTCGTAGTCATAAGTAAAAGCCGCAAATAATAGGCACAAATAAAGTAGGATTATTTAGGTAGCTTTTTATAATATGGGCGTATCGACAGCAACTGATTTTACATTGCTGTATTAAGGACAATATAAAAGCATTATGCCCACCTCCTCATTTAATTCCCTTTCTACCCGCCATCTTCATATGGATTTTATGGGTGGTATCACAGCTGCGGTAGTCGCATTGCCATTAGCTTTGGCATTTGGTGTGGCGTCAGGTGCTGGGCCAGCAGCAGGGATTTACGGGGCTATTTTTGTAGGTTTTTTTGCTGCATTATTTGGCGGCACTCCCCATCAAATTTCTGGGCCGACAGGACCAATGACCGTGGTCATGGCCGGTGTTTTTACCTCGTTACAGGCAAAATATCCAGAAACTGGGTTAGTGATTGGCTTTAGCGCGGTAGTGCTCGCGGGGATGATGCAAATAGCCCTTGGGCTATTACGGCTGGGTAAATATTTTATTCTTGTACCTTATCCAGTGATATCCGGTTTCATGTCGGGCATCGGCGTAATCATTATTATCCTGCAAATAGGACCAGTTTTGGGCCATTCGGGGATGCCTGGGTTGACTGATGTGCTGGTGATGGTGCCGACTTGGCTACAAAATATCAGTATGCCCACGCTCATGTTAGGTTTATTGTCCCTGGCTATTATGTATTTGTGGCCAAGCCGGTTGGCCGTATGGTGTCCGCCGCCACTAGCTGCATTATTAATAGGAAGCATAGCTGCATTAACACTGTTACCTGACAATACTGTTGCGGTGATTGGTGATATCCCCTCCGGTTTTCCGACGCCACATTGGCCCGTTTTTACAATGGACGTCATGGGTGAGTTGTTTTATGCCGCATTGCTGTTGGCGGTACTTGGTGCCATTGATTCGCTGCTCACATCATTGGTTTCTGACAACCTAACAAAAGAACATCACGATTCAGATAAAGAGCTGATTGGCCAGGGGCTGGGTAATACTGTGGCAGGTATCTTTGGTGGTTTGCCCGGAGCTGGCGCGACCATGAGAACTGTGGTAAATATCCGTGCGGGCGGTAAAACAGGTTATTCTGGTGCTATTCACTCATTAACGCTATTAGCCATTATGTTAGGAGCAGGGCAGTTTGCGGCTCATATACCACTGGCTGTTTTAGCGGGTATCTTATTGCGAGTAGGTATCAATATTATTGATTGGCCCATGTTGATGCGACTGACAAAACTACCGGCTAATACAGTTGTTTTGATGATTATGGTTTTGGTTATGACCGTTTTTGTTGACCTGATTACAGCGGTCCTAGTGGGTGTGTTTATCTCCAATCTGATTACCATTGAGCGTTTGACCAGTATTCAGCTTGATCATGTCTATCTAACCGATGGTACTGATACGGAAGAGAGCCAAAACATACCCGAACAAAAGCGTTTGGGTATGCATGAGGGGGCTGCGGTACTTATGAAGCTGGTAGGCCCCTTAAGTTTTGGTGTTGGGCGCGGCTTACGCCAGTGTTTGAGGAGTTATGTGTCTTACCGTTTAATGGTAATCGATCTCACTGGTGCTCACTTGGTAGGAACATCTACAGCTATGATCTTAGACGAGCTGATTCGCACGGAAATATCCAATGCCAGAGAAGTCTATCTAGTTGGCGTTTCCGACAAGGCGGCAGCTAACCTGTCACGCCTAGGTACTCTGGAATGCCTGGGGGATGACCGAGTTTTTTCATCCCTGGCTGATGCTATGGATAGCGTTGATAAAACATTAAAGCTGCCTGGCTAACTCACTGACTTCACTTTTCGCTATAGCAATTGCTTTTGCTTTGGATTCAACGTCAGACAATGTAGGTTCTATCAGTACTGTATTAATGTCTTTGAAACCAATAAAACCAAGAATCATTTCTAAATATCTTTTTTGATAATCCATGGCATGGGCTTCAATATTACTACTGTACTCACCACCACGGGCTAGCACTAAAGTCACAGATTTTCCTGTAACAAGGCCTTCATAGCCTGATTCTGGAGAAAAGCTCCAGGTGAGCCCAGGTTGGCTGATGACATCAATATAATGTTTTAGCTTGTAAGGGATAGAAAAATTCCACATAGGTGTACTAAACAAGTAGTGATCAGCCGCTTTAAATTGGTCCACTATTTGCGTAATAACTTCCCACGCGGCTGTTTCTTCAGGTGTGGGATTTTCACCATGCATAACCCGATATTTAGCATTGATGCTGTCGCCATCAAACTCGGGTAATACGGTATTCCATAAATCCAGAGTTCCCACCTTATTTTCGACATCTTTCTCTGAAAAGGCAGAAACAAATGATTGGGCTACTTCTATAGAGGCTGACCGATCTTTTCGAGGTGAGGCTTCGATATAGAGTAATTTAGACATGATGTGTACCTTATTTTTGTTCTGACTTTTTAGTTGTATCCAAAAAATTCAAGCAAAAGTTTAAGAATAAAATGAACAGCCTGCAAATTCGACTTTTACTTAAATCGGTGGTGGTTTATTCCAATGCTTATTCACAAACTCTGCTATTTCTTCCAAGGCCTGATCAGCCTCTGGCAGATAGGGTGCCCACATATGAAAGTCATGCCACATGTTATCCCATGTTTTTAGTGTGACATCGACACCTGCATTTTGAGCTTGTTTTGCCAGACGGGTAGAGTCACTCAACAAGACCTCATCGGTACCCACGTGAATAAGCAGCGGCGGTAATCCAGTAAAATCAGCATATAGCGGTGAAACCAACGGTGATTTTGGATCATGGTTACCTAGGTAATGGGCGTTCAATGTAAGAGAGTCGTAGGAAAGATAAGGGTCTAAACCTGCGCAGGTCTGTATGCTTTCTCCGGTTAAAGCTAGATCTGTCCAGGGGGAAATACAGACAGACATAGCCGGAAGGGGGTGATTGTTGTCTCGTAGCGAAATTAGTGTGGCTAAGGCAAGGCCGCTGCCTGCAGAGTCTCCGGCCAATAGGATGTTTTCAGGAGCAATACCATGGTCGAGAACATGGTGATAAACAGCTAATGAATCTTCTAGTGCTGCGGGAAAGGGGTGCTCCGGGGCCAGGCGATAATCTAAAGAGAGCGCTCTGATAGAACAGGATTTGGCCAATCTTGCGACTAAACTACGGTGTGTGGCAGGAGAGCCAACTACATAACCGCCGCCATGGAGATAAATTATTATTTTATTTCTAGCCAGTAAAGGTCTGGGCGTTAGCCATTCTGCGGCAACACCAGCAATTTTGGTGGGGGTGATTTGCACATCTTTGGGTGGTTTTAGAGATCGAGTGTCTTTGATGATTTTTTTACGCAGTACTTCGATAGATTTGTCATTGGTTACGCCTGCTTTTAAAAGCGCTCGCCAGAAGTGACTGCGTTTTGATGGCATAATATTTACTCGGGCTAATAGCTTAATTAGCCACTATTTTGGACAATAGATTCAATTTGAAATAGTGAGCTTTTTATCCATGTATTTTTAAACATCTGCAATTTGAATCAGACGTTTACCCAGGTTTTCACCACGATACAGCCCGGCAATGGCATCAGGAGCTTGCTCAATACCTTTCAGAATGTCTTCTCTGTAATGTATCAAGTCATCCTTAATCCATTGGCTAAGAGCATCAGCGGCCTCTTGATAGCGTTCTACGTAATCGAAAATCAAAACACCTTGCATCCGTGCTCGATTCACCAATATTTGCCGTTCAACCCTGGGGCCAAGGGGTGGTGGGTTCCAGCTACTGACAGATGCCGTACCACAAAGCACAATTCGTGCTCCTACATTTAAATGGCAAAGTACGGTATCGGTAATCTTTCCTCCGGTGTTGTCAAAATAAATATCAATACCCTGAGGGCATGCACTGGCAAGCGCCTGCTCAAACTGATCGCTTTTATAATCAAGGGCATTGTCGTACTGAAACAAATCGCGACACAGTTGTACTTTTTCTGGGCCGCCAGTAATACCAAGAGTTTTACAGCCCTTAAGTTTTGCGATCTGACCAACACAAGAACCAACAGCACCCGCGGCGGTAGAAACCACAACGGTTTCACCAGATTGAGGCTGGCCAACGTCTAACAATCCAAAGTAGGCCGTCATTCCATTTAGGCCTAGAACACCCAAAGAGGTAGAGAGGGGGAGGCAGCTATTATTGACTTTTCGCTGGATAGTTTCTGCAGTAACAACCGCGTAATCCTGCCAGCCAAATAGTCCTGTAACAAATTCGCCAGGTTGGAAATCTGGGTCACGTGATTCAACAATACAACCCGTAGCAAAGGAGCGCATTACGCCATCTATGGGTACAGGTTCAGAATAGTTGGCAACATTGCTGACCCAGCCACGCATGGCCGGTTCTACTGATAGAAAAATATTGCGAACTAGTATCTCCCCTTCGCCGAGGGTTGGTACAGGTTCTGTGATGATTTCAAAATTTTCTGCTTGGGGAATACTTATCGGGCGGGATTTCAGCCGGACTTGTCGATTGGTTAATTTGTCCATGCTGGTGAGGCCTATAGTTTGTTTTATTGTGCTTGATTGGTGGGTTAGGAGCGAACCATTGTTTGTGTCGCAATGTTAGTGCAGTGGACTAGTAAAGAACAGTATCAGAAAAAAGAGACGACAAAAGTGTAAAGAACACCTGTGACAATAATTTAGATTCTACACTCGTTGTATCTGAATTTTTTCGCCACAAAACTCAATAATGTCACCAGAAACAATTTTCCTTCTTTTTCTGGTTTCTACTTCCCCATTTACCAAAACCTGACCATCAGCCACCGCCATTTTTGCCTCGCCGCCACTGGCAGCCATGCCTTCAAATTTTAGGATTTTATAAAGTTCAACAGGTTCTTTGGTGATTTCAACGATATTCATAGGTGGTTACTGAGTGCTCTTGGTTGTGGTTAAAAAAAGTAGTGTTTATGGGCACACAGTTTATACTTTTTTCAGGTAGTCTCGCTCACTAATTTTAGGGCAATGTAAGGCGCAAGGTTAAAGATGAATATCGCCAGTTTATAGTTGCCTAAGTAATTGAAATATAGAGTATCTAAACTAGTTTCAGAAATATTGAACATTTTGCTATGCATGCCTTTTACCCAATCGGCACAGACTAACAATATAACTGTGGATAATATAAGAGTTCCATAATTAATCAGTGTGCACCAACCCAAAAATTCTGTTACTACCGAAAGGTCATTCATCAGTCTAATCTCCATACTCTGATGATATAAATAAAGTAGAGAATGGGATTAGCGTCAAGTAATAGTGAAAAATTTTAGTTGATGATTTGCAGCAGGTAAAAGTGTAGCGATGAAGGGGCATGGTTTTTGTCTGTCCATAACATTGCGTTGTAATGCAGGTGATTTAGTCTGAATCCAATTCTTTATCAAGCATCCTTATTTGCTCAATGATAGAAATTAACTTCCTGCCAGATTCTGTAATGGAATACGTTGTCCTTGGCGGTACTTCTGCGAATGTGCGCTTGCTGATAAGTCTGTATGCGGTGAGTTTTCGCAGTCGCTCTGATAGTACTTTGACCGAGATACCTTCAATTTCACGCTGGAGTGCACCAGGCCTATTAGTGCCACCCATAATAGCCAACAGGACAGAAACTGACCATTTACACCCAACTACATCTTCCAGCTTTTGGTATTGACTGCGGTGCTTATCCTGATTTTTATTTTCTTTAGTATTCATTAACTTACACCAATATGTTCCTAGCTAACCATAAAGTGCGTGATTTTAACGCTGTGTATCTTGCGTTAATTTACACACGTGCATAAAGCACAAGCAATCTATTTTTAAGAGGTGTAATTATGAAATCTAAAGCTACTTTTTACCACGCCGGATGCCCTGTATGTATCTCCGCAGAAGAGAATGTCTCCAATGCAATCGATCGAAGTCGTTACGACATTGAGGTGGTGCATTTAGGTGATGCTAAAGGCCGAGTATCTGAGGTCGAAGCTGTTGGGGTGAAGTCGGTTCCTGCGTTAGTGCTAGATGGCGCTGTATTTCACATAAATTTTGGCGCTGTCATTGATGATCTGAAGTAAGACTGTATTCGTTGGGTGCTAAGAGTTCAATGAAGCACTTTGTCCCGCTTGGGCGCCTTGTGTTATGGAATCGTTAGGAATTATCTTCCTTTCCTATGACCCGATAAACCACAGCACCAAGTATCCCTCCAGCGATAGGAGCAACCCAGAAGAGCCAAAGTTGTGCTGTGGCCCAATCACCTACGTATAGAGCTACGCCAGTACTTCGTGCAGGATTTACGGATGTATTCGTTACAGGGATGCTAATTAAGTGGATTAGGGTTAGGCACAACCCAATTGCTATCGGGGCAAAACCTTGGGGCGCACGCTTGTCTGTAGCACCAAGAATGACTACGAGGAACATCATTGTCATTACAATTTCAGTTGTCAGTGCTGACAATAAACTGTAACCGCCAGGCGAATGGGCTCCATATCCATTTGAAGCAAAACCTGCCGATAGCTCAAAGCCGGGTTTGCCGCTAGCAATGAGGTATAACGTACCTCCAGCTACAATCCCGCCTAAGACTTGCGCAACTATGTAAGGCACAAGCTCCTTTGCTGGAAAACGACCGCCAGCCCATAGGCCAATAGATACAGCTGGGTTGAGGTGGCACCCCGAGATATGACCAATGGCAAAAGCCATCGTCAGTACGGTTAAGCCAAAGGCTAGTGAAACGCCAAGTAGCCCGATGCCTACCTCTGGGAATGTGGCAGCCAATACTGCGCTTCCGCACCCACCAAGAACCAACCAAAAAGCACCAAAGAATTCTGCACCATATTTGTTCATGGCTTTCTCCTGTGTATTATTGATTGGCTTATCTTATTTTATGTACCCAGCTATGTACCTAGTGATCTACTTACCTTTTACAAAAGGCGAGTATTATTTTACAAAGGGCGAACATTATTTGCGCAAGGGCCTTTCTGGCCTTGGCCAACTTCAAACTCAACAGCTTGGCCGTCAGTCAATGTAGCGTATCCGCCACCAGCTTGAATTTCTGAATGATGAACAAACAAATCTTTACTTCCGTCTTCTGGAGCAATAAAACCGAAACCTTTGTCCGCATTAAACCACTTAACAGTACCTTTACTCATAGCGTTCTCATTATTTTATGGTGAAAAATATAATTCTATTTTCGCTATCACCATTACGAAAATAGAACGTAAATCTAGTTGTGCATATAGTGATGCCTGCCAACAATCGCCGACAGTATATGGTTTGTGAGGATTTTTCCAGTATAGAGCCTTAAAAAAAGGTCAAGATAAGCGATATTTTATGGTGTGGGGTTAACAGCGAGGGGACAAAATAAATAGAAATGATAATTACTTTCAAATGTCATTGGCCTGGTTCTAACTTTATATGTTCTTGATTTATGCCTTGAAGTTGAAAAATCCTTGGGTGGTGTGTACAGTTTTTTCTGCAATTTCTGAAATAGTTTCGCCTCTTTGTTTTGCAACACTCTGTAAAACCCAAGGTAGGTATGCCGGTTCATTTCGGCTGCTTTTAGGTTTTGGTTTTATGGTTCTTGGGAGCAGGTAAGGGGCATCGGTTTCTAGCATTAATCGTGTGAGTGGGATGCTTGGGAGTAGTTTTTGGAGTTCCTGGCCGCGGCGTTCGTCACAAACCCAGCCGGTAATGCCTATGTGTAGGTCTAAATCTAGGTAGTTAAATAATGCAGTTTTATCGCCGGTAAAGCAGTGAATTACGCCATCACTGAGATGATCTCGATACTGTTTAATAATTTCAAATTGCCGTTGGTGGGCATCCCGCTCGTGCATAAATACCGGGAGTTGAAGTTCTACGGCTAATTCAAGTTGTGTTTCAAAGGCTTTTTCTTGGTCTTTTGGTTCCGAAAAGTTGCGATTAAAGTCTAGCCCTGTTTCACCTATAGCAACGACTTTGGGATTTGCTGCAATTTCTTTTAGTCGGTTTGGTGTGTCTGTAGAGAAGTGTTTGGCATCATGTGGGTGCACGCCACAGGTACTGTAGAGCATGTTGGGGAATTGCTCAGAAAATTGGTGACAGAGTTTTAATACGGCGTTACTTTCCGCTTCACTAGTGCCTGTCAGTATTAACTGGCTGACATTGGCTTGTTGTGATCGTTTAAGAATTTCTTCCAGGTCATCACTAAAACGTTGGTTGCTGAGATTAACACCAATATCAATGATGGGGTGTGGGCTGGCAATTAGTTCTTTCATTGAGCTCTTTTGTGGGGGTATGTCATAAAAGTCGGTCGTTAAAATACATGTGCTAATTGTTTGTGCAACTAAGTGTGTTACAGCAATTTATTTTTTTCCTGTTTACTGAGTATTCGTTCATCGTTCTTCAAGTGATGGGCATAGATCATGGAGAATGCCAGTACGTTTTGTACGTAATTGCGCGTTTCTTTGAAGGGAATAGTTTCTACCCAAGCGTCGAAGGGTAATTTACCGTCACTTTCTTTGAGCCAGCGGTCTACTCGGTGTGGGCCAGCGTTGTAGGCGGCGGTGGCGAGTATACGATTGTTACCAAAGCGGTCGAGCATTTCTTTGTAATAGCTGCTGCCTAATTTGATATTGGTTTCAGGTTTAAATAGGTCTTTGCTGCTGTGGTAGCGAATTCCGTTCTTTCTGGCTGTTTGTTTGGCGGTGGCGGGCATTAGTTGCATTAGACCCTTTGCACCAGCAGGCGAGGTGATGTTGTGTGAAAGGGCACTCTCTTGTCGGGCTACAGCAAATAACAGGTGCAGCGGCACACCGGTTTGTTGGGCATTGATTTCGAAATGTTCTTTGAATGCTAAAGGGAAGCGTAAATCAACATCATCCCAATATGCAGCTCTAATCATGCTGGTGATACTGCCATTATGCCACTCCCACTGTTGGGCTAGATGGGCTGCAACAATCCACTGTTGTTCACTGAAGTTGCGAGTAGCTTGTCGCCATTCCCTGCGGGCATAAAGATATTCTTTCTGGTGAAGCAGTTCGTGAGTAATGATGATGCTTTGTTGATTTGCAAGCTCAGTTATCTGTTCTGGAATAGCAGTGGTTTTTCGATGAGCCATACTGTATCCATTACCCAGCCATTCGCTACTGATAAAACCATAAAAACTACGGTCGATGGACAGTAGTTGATAGGTAGCATTGGCTACAGTGGGAACATGAGTTTCTTGTATTTGTTCTTGTCTTAGCTCTGGGCCTGCGGTTGATCTGAGCTGATTGGCCCGGTAAGCCCAGTATTTCCATCGATCACTTTGTTGAAGTTCAATAGGTATTTTGGCAATCCATTGTAATACTTCTTGCCAGTTGGCTTGGCGCATGGCTTTTCTAATTCGCCATTCCAATAGGGGTGTGTCAATAAGCTCTATATTGTCTGAGAGGTATATGTCTGCTGAGGCTGCATGGTCTTGGTCATAGAGACCTTTGACCAATGCGGTGATAATTTGATTGGTTTGAGCGGTGCTGAAGGGGTGGGTTTGGCGGTACCTTCCCCAGTGTTTAAGTGCTGTTACTGCATCGACTCGAGCAAGATGTCTTAGCCCATGAGTGATAATGGCGTGAATATCGTCACTGTTGATTTTTTGTGGGTGGTGACTAAAAAAATTGTAGTCTCCGACTAGGCGATGATTACGGTCAATAGCATAAAATCGCTCTGCTAATTCCTGGTAAGTAGGTGTTTTGAAAAACCCTTTTAAATAACGAGCAAGCTGGTATTGGTGGTTTAGTATTGCACGGCTATAGCGCTGCCAGGCAATGTCTTCGGTTATATGATTCTGTTTGATCAGGATGTTAAAAAGTTTATCGCATCCTTTGGGTTGGGATTTTCCCACGGTCCAGAGTTTTATGGCGGCTGGGATGGCCTCAGCTTTCTCTTCCGGTTCTCCATGACGAAAACGTGTATGTTGGTAGTAGCATTGTTGCGCAGTGGTTGCAATGTTGTGCCGGTAGTCAGCTAGATAGTCTTGCCAGCGGTCTCGCTGGCGCAGTTTTTCGAGCCAGCGGTAGCGCAGTCTTTTTGCTGTGGGTGTACCTTGATGTTGTTTTAAATATGTCCGTACATCGTAACGTGGAAAACTATGGAGTCGTTCAAATAACTCCATGGCTTCCAGATAATGCTTGAGTGGGTAATTACCCATCTGGGAAAGTGCACGCTGGAAGTGGCTTTGGTTTTGTACTCTTAGTGCTGACTTGGCCTGCTGGTAAAGCTCTCGCTGCTTATTTAAAGAAGGGCCTTGGGTTTGGCTTATCTGAATAGACTGTTGCTCAAATGCCACTAGACTGGCAGGCTGAACCATAAAAAATAATATGACTGTAAGCCAAATTTTGGCGAACTTGGAATAGGAGGGTATCACTGGCAGATGACAGGTTTTTGAGCGGTTACATCGATCCATGGTGATTTGTCTTTGCTTGTTAAACGGGGTCGTAAAATTTCGGAGAGTTAGATGGTGTTACCCACGAAGGGTTATGATAGTCAGATAGCTCTCAATTAAACAGTGTCGAGTTAAAAAGTGCTTAGATCAAATAGTAACTTTAATCAGTTGAGGAGTAATTTGGATTGCATTGATGATTAATTTACTCTTACCGCCAGCACGTCACAATCGGACCCATGTAAAACACCTGTTGAGGTGGAACCCAGTATCAAACTGAAGCCATGACGACCGTGACTGCCAACCACAACAAGATCAACACTATTTTCTGAAGCGAAGCGATGCATCTCATGAGCGGGTTGCCCGATAATTACATGTTGGTCTTCTACTGCTATGCTTAATTCATTCCCTATGGCTATTAAACGTGCTTTTGCCTGTTCTTCTAGTTGGTTTTGAACTTCCGTCAGGTCCATAGGTATATCACCGCCATAGGCGAATGAGAGCGGTTCCTGAACATGAATTAAACTGAGTTTTTGGTTGTCTCCGGTGAACAAGGATTTGACTCGATCGACTACTTGCTGTGATTCTGGTGATAGATCAAGCCCAATTAAAATATGTTTGTAGGCTGACATAGTATTGGTTCCCTTTATTGATTCCTTTGCCAAGTTTAGTATTGCAAGTACGTCTTATGAAGTTGTAGCAAACAAGGGTACAGAACACAAGTTCCTGTAAATAGACATTAAACACAAGCAGTAAAACAAATGACTTATTTATTAATAGCCTTTGTATTGGCGATTATCTTGTCACCACTCATGTGGTTTCGTCAGTCTCCCCGACAGAAGCTAATTACGGACATGCGAAAGGAGGCTAGAGAGAAGAGCCTCTGGGTGAAGTTGAGCAAGCCTGCTGATGCTCGCGAAGGCGAAGGGCGGCTGGAATACGTAACCTACACACTGACTTGGGTACCAGACACAAACTCATCGATGGAACCTCGTATGGAAAAGTGGTTGTTGATTAAAGACACTCACCGGGGCGATCCTTCTCACTGGGAAAACTGGCAGTGGTTGGGTTGTGAGTCTAATGAGAGCTTAAATACACCGATTGGTTTAGCTCTGGAACGATTACCAAAAAATATTGCTGCACTGGAAGCATGCTCTGAAGGGGTCCGTATTTACTGGCAGGAGCGTGGTGAACTC
>Ga0209345_10001217_pt1 | contig 31304 bp, 34 predicted proteins | sample Cruoilmetagenom7_FD_187294 | JGI IMG/M metagenome (GOLD analysis project Ga0209345, IMG submission 187294) | Oil polluted marine microbial communities from Coal Oil Point, Santa Barbara, California, USA - Sample 7 (SPAdes) (version 2) | ecosystem: Environmental > Aquatic > Marine > Oil seeps ...
TGCAAACCCGCCGCGTGCGCCAGTTCGGTATGGGCCACCAATCCGATGGCGGTGAGCGCATGGTCGAACGTGATCCGCTTACCGTCGGCGAGACGGGCAATGTTGCCGTGTTCGCCCGCTGCGACGCCGGTGACGACTTGGCCCATATGAAACCGAACACCGACGGCGCTGAGCGCATCTTGCATCACTTGACCCAAGGCATCGGGCAGCAATCGCGACAACGGCTGGGGCGCCGGATCGACCACATCGACGCCGTAGCCCGCTCCGGCCAGATCGTTGGCAAACTCGCTACCGATCAGCCCCGCGCCGATCAGCAACACCCGTGCATTTTCGACCAAGCCCGCGCGCCATTTGGCATAATCTTGCAGGCTGTTGATTGCGGGTAAGGGTACTGATGTGCTGCCTTCAACCTCAAAGGGGCGCGGACTTGCGCCCACCGCCAGCACCAAATTGCCATAACCGATCACATCGCGGCCTTGATCTGCGTTGACGATCACCGCCTTGTCGGTGCGGTTGATGGCCGTGACCTCGGTTTCGGTCCAGACGCGAACGTTTAAATCCTCACTCAGTTGAGCGGCATTTTTTTGCACTAAATCTTCAGGGCTTTTGCCTTGGGCGAAGGCGTTGGAAATCATCGGCTTGGAATACATCGCGCCATCGTCGCCCGTGATCAACGCAATGGTGGTCTCGCTGTCCAGCTTGCGCAGTTCGCGCGCCAAGGTGATGCCAGCCATCCCGGAGCCAATGATGACGGTGTCGGCGTGATAAAGGGGGGCGTTCATGGCTAATGTCCTTACTTAATACATACGGGAAAGGGATAGAGGGGCGGCCTTAAGCCGCCTCCTCCATCACTTCGAAGTCTTCTTTGGACACGCCGCAGTCGGGACACGCCCAATCGTCGGGGATATCGGCGAACGCGGTGCCTGCGGGGATTCCGTCTTCGGGCATGCCAACGGCGGGGTCATAGACGTAATTGCAGACGACGCAGATGTATTTTTGGGTATTCATAGCTTGGTTTCCTTTATTGAATATCGTGTTGATCGGCTGGATTACTCGGCTGCGGTGGCGCTGCCGCGAACCTTGTCGAGCGCGTCTTGATAGTGACCGGCGTGGCGTTCTTCGACTTTGGCCAACGCGGCGAAGCGCTTGGCGGCTTTTTCCAGAACGCCCTGGAACATTTCAGCGTGTTCGCGGCTTTCTTCGATCTGCTCGTCCATTTCTTTGACCGCGTCCATGCGGCCTTCTTCCAAGGCGAGGTGACGGAACTTCGGATACATTTCGGTGTATTCGTAGGTTTCGCCTTCGACGGCGAGCTCCAGCATCCCGTCCACGGTCAGTTCCTTGGACGGATAGAGCAATTCCAGGTGGCCAAACGCGTGAGCGGTTTCTTGTTCGGCGGTGGCCTCAAAAACCTCAGCGACGTCATTGGCGCCCATGGCGCGGCAGCGGCGTGCGAAGTAGAGGTACTTGCGGTTGGCCATGGACTCGCCCGCAAAAGCGGCTTCGAGATTTTCAATGGTTACGGAATTTTCAGCGGTCTTGGACATGAGGTATCTCCTAAATGATCGTGTTGCGGTGATCGTGTGGTGTTCGTTGAGACAGAATTTAGCGAGATTGATTAAATCGATCCAATTGATTAAAATGTATTCAGTTATCGATGGAATCGATTATGCATTTACCTACGTTGCGCCAACTGGAATACCTCATCGCAGTGGTCGATCTGCGCCACTTCGGCCACGCGGCTGAGCGCTGCCACGTCACCCAATCGACGCTCAGCGCGGGTCTACGCGAATTGGAAACCGTGTTGCAGGCTGAACTGGTGGAGCGCACCCGGCGCAAAGTTCAACCGACGCCCTTGGGTCTTGAGATCGCCGACAAGGCCCGGGTGGTGCTAAACGGCGCGCGCGACATCGCCGAGACTGCCACCGCCGCGGGTCATCCGCTCAGCGGGCGCATGCGCCTGGGCGTGATCCCCACCATCGGACCGTTTGTGTTGCCGCGCGTGTTGGCGGGGCTACGTGAAGCGTACCCGGACTTGAAACTCTATTTGAAAGAAGGCCGTTCGGCGGACGTCTTGGATCAGCTCAATCGCGGCGACCTGGAGGCTGCGATCATCGCCTTGCCCTACGACATTGGAAATTTTCAATCCATGACACTGGGCGACGATGCGTTTTGGGTGGCGTTGCCGCGCAAGCATCCGTTGGCGAAAAAGAAAACCATCTCACCCGTCGATCTGCCGATGGATGAGCTTTTGATGCTTGAAGACGGCCATTGTCTACGCGACCACGCGCTGGCGGCGTGTGAGCTCTCAACGCTGAAAAAGATCACTGGCGAAAGTGGTAATTTCGAATCAAGCAGCCTTTATACCCTCGCCGAAATGGTCGCGAACGGACTGGGCGTCACGTTTTTGCCGGAAATCGCGTTGAGTTCGGGGATGATCAACACTGACAACATCGAAGTTCGCCCGCTCAAAACCAACGGCGCGCCGCGTCAAATCGGACTGGTGTGGCGCTCATCGTTTCGCCGCGACGACGACATCGCGGCGCTGGGCGCGTACCTGCGCGGGCGGATGGCGGGGTTAAGGGTGAAGCGAAATTAATCGAACAACGCGTCAATGTCAGCTTAGCGGACGATTTTTTGCTCTCTATAAACCCGAATATCCAGGAGCGCTACCAACAGTAAGTCACTTGCTACCAAGCCACCCCCCGCTCTATCATCGGTATATGATGGCAAAAACGACCCAACTTATAATTCGTGCATGCTTACTATGCAGCCTGTGGCTTTATCCACCCACCTCCACCTCTTTTGCAGCAACGGAGGGAAACACATCAAATCCTTCCGCATTAATCGGTAAAGCGAAGAACGGAGACCCTCAAGCTCAACTCCAGCTTGGCCTACTCCTTATGGACGGACAAAATGGCGACCCCGCACCCGAGCAAGCCGTAGTCTGGTTTGAAAAAGCCGCAAGCCAAGGGCTGCACGAAGCCAGTTATCAGCTTGGGCTTGCATACGAAAAGGGAAAGGGGGTCGAAAAAAACATTCCTAAAGCGTTGGAGCATTATGAACACGCAGCTGGTTCACGGGCATCGTCTTGGCCCCAATATCGTATCGCTAAAATTTATTTATCTGGCGAGGGTGTAAAAAAGAATCACTACAAGGCTGAAGACTGGGCACAAACTGTTACAAGCCGCGACAATCCCGAAGGTTATTTTCTACTTGGTGAAATATACGAAGACAAATACTTAAACGGCGATCGGCAGATTCGTGACGTTGAAGAAGCCGTTCGCTATTACAGAACTGCCGCGAAAAAAGGCGTCGCTAAAGGCGAAGCCAAAGCCGATGAACTGATCCAGCATCTTGCTGAGCGTTTCCCATCCTATAAACCTAAGATCGATCCCAACTATGTCCCCGGCGTGAAAACAGCAAGGGGCTCGGTCACCAAACCGTCAGTTATTGACGACATCACCAAATTGATGTTTTTGGCTCCGCTCAACTCACAGAAGTCTGAGCAGGTCAATCCCAAACTGCCGTTGGATCAACTCAAAGAAAAAGCCGCTTCTGGAAATGCTCAAGCGCAGCTCATTCTTGCCCTAAGATTGTTGAAAAAAGCCCAGCCTGAACACAACGTTCAGCAAGGTCTCATGTGGATGGAGCGTTCAGCAAATAACCACAACAGTCATGCCCAATTGATATTGGGTACTTTGCATCTAAGCGGAGTGTTCGGTCAAAAAGACCCCCGAATGGCGCGCCATTGGCTGAGAATGGCTGCTGTTGGTGGAGACGACATGGCAGCTGGATTGCTCACAAAAATAATCGCGGAACAACACGGTGTACCGCAAATGACGGAATCACGTGAATTCTATAAAAGATTCGCTCTTCAAGGCGATGAAGATTCGCAATATGCGCTCGGCTACATGTACCGTATAGGTAAAGACGGCTCTGTCGATCCGAAACAAGCCGTGAAGTGGTTCCAACTCGCTGCGGAACAAGGAAACCGCTATGCACAAAGCAAACTTGGATTCATGCATTACAAAGGCATCGGAGTCGAAGCGAATTTGGCCCAAGCCGTTAAATGGTACCTTGCTGCTGCTGAACAAGGTGAGTCAAACGCTCAGCATAACTTAGGGCAAATGTATTACGACGGAAAAGGTGTCGCAAAAGACATGGCCAAAGCCGCCCAATGGATAAGAAAGTCCGCCGATCAAATGCTTCCCATGGGCGTGTACGGTATGGGAGTCCTTCACCATTTAGGACTGGGTGTAGAACGCGATCAGGAAAAAGCCTATCTCTGGTTTCACATCTCGAATTTGCAAGGCAACGTTATAGCCAAAAAAATGCGCGACTCTATTGGCAAAGGAATTTCGTCAAAGAAGCGCAATGGGCTTGAGAAGGGTGCCAGCATTGTCCTCAGGGGTTGGCTATACCCTAGGCTGGAAAACCAATAATCCGTATAGTGCGAAAAAGCGCACTCACTGATCAGTCGAACATCGCGTCGATATCGGCCTGGCTAACGCTTTCTTCGCCGTCCAGTGCGGGGCCGTCCATAACCACCTCACCGTCTGCGGGCTTGTCCGCCACACCCACCGGCAAGGCAGCGATGGAATCTTTGCCGATGATCACCACCAAGGAGCTCAGCGTGCCTTCTAGCAAATTCATGGTTTTGACGATTTTTCCGATGCGCTGACCGGTGATGTCTTGGAAGGTGCAAGCTTCAAAGACGTGGTTTGAATTTTCAATGATCTTATCCAAATCGTCGCTCACCTCAGCGATGCGAATGCGCTCCTTGAGGCTTTCGGCGATGCTCGATGTCGCCTCGGTCGCTTCCATAATGGTGTTGGTGGCGTTTTCAGTTGCCTCGACTATGGCGTTGAGTTGATCTGCAGCTTTGTTAAAGTGATCGATCGGGGCGTTGGGATGTTTGACAGCGGCGACTTCAGATTTGATGCGCTCCATATATTCATAGAGCTGCACAATCTGGCGCGACAGTTCGTCGTATTGAGCTTTGTTGATGCTGTCCGTCATGATGAAAAGTTATCACTTCCCCGACCCTCATGCACGCCCGATCACCGTCAAAAAACAAAAACCCTGAAAACAAAAACCCCCGTCCTATCCGGACGGGGGGTTTGAATTCTTGCGGCTGTAAAGAGCGCCTTATTTGGGCGACAGCACCATGGTCATCATGCGCCCTTCGGATTTGGGCATTTGTTCGACCTTGGTCAGTTCTTCCAGCTCGTCGCGCATTTTGACCAGGACCTTCAGGCCCAAGTCTTGGTGCGCCATTTCGCGGCCACGGAAGCGAATGGTCACTTTCACCTTATCGCCGTTATCAAGAAACTTGCGCGCGGCCTTCATCTTGACTTCATAGTCATGAATATCAATACCGGGGCGCATCTTGATCTCTTTGATCGCGATGACCTTTTGCTTCTTTTTGGCCTCGTTGCGTTTTTTCTGTTCCTCGTACTTGTACTTGCCATAGTCGAGGATTTTACACACCGGCGGTTCTGCGTTGGGTGAAACCTCAACCAGATCCAGGCCGTGGCCAGCAGCAATTTCGATAGCTTCTGGGGTGGATTTCACACCGATCATTTCACCATCGGGTCCGACCAGGCGGACCTCGGTTACGGTGATGCGCTCGTTTACGCGCGGTCCTTCGATGGTCGGTTTCTTGTTAAAAGGTGGGCGGGCGATGGCCCTTCTCCTACAGTTATGCGCCTCCGGGGGGCGCTTAAAATTTACAGTGCTGATCTTTTTTGGTGAAGCGAGCCTTAGTCCCCGGCGAGCGGGCCCTTTGCTTCGGCAGTGAGGATATCAATTGCTTCCCCAAGCGCAAGGATTTCTTGATCCTTGCCGCCCAGACGACGCACCGCAACCTTGCCTTCTTCGGCTTCACGTTTACCAACGACAAAAATCGCCGGCACTTTCTTGTGGCTGTGGTCGCGGATTTTGTAGTTGATCTTTTCGTTACGGATGTCGATTTCGGCGCGAATACCGGCCTTTTTCAACGCACTATAGACCTCTTGGGCATAATCGTCGGCGTCCGAGGTGATGGTCGTGACCACCGCTTGAACCGGCGCCATCCACAACGGCAAGCGCCCGGCATAGTTCTCGATCAAAATGCCGAGGAAGCGTTCGAACGAACCCAAAATGGCCCGGTGCAGCATCACAGGACGATGTTTTTCACCGTCTTCGCCGACATAAGACGCATCCAGGCGTTCCGGTAAGACGAAATCGACCTGCAAGGTGCCGCACTGCCAATCGCGACCGATGGCGTCGCGCAGCACGAATTCCAGCTTCGGTCCATAAAACGCGCCTTCGCCGGGATTGAGGGTCATTTCGACGCCTGCGGCTTCTGATGCTTGGCGCAAAGCGTTTTCGGCTTTGTCCCACGTCTCATTGGAACCGGCGCGTTTTTCGGGACGATCAGAAAATTTGACGACGAAGTCTTCGAAACCAAAATCCTTATAGACCGACGACAGCAGTGCGATGAACGCTTTGGTTTCGGATTCAATCTGATCTTCGGTGCAGAAGATGTGCGCGTCATCTTGGACAAACGCGCGCACCCGCATCAGACCATGCAGGGCGCCGGACGGTTCATTGCGCGCGCACGAGCCGAACTCGGCCATGCGCAACGGCAGGTCGCGATAGCTGGTGGTGCCTTGCTTGAAAATTTGCACATGGCACGGGCAGTTCATCGGCTTGATCGCCAAGATGCGGTCTTCGGATTCGGCGACGAACATATTCTCGCGGAATTTTTCCCAGTGCCCGGAATCTTCCCACAACGAGCGGTCAACCATCTGCGGGGTGTTGACCTCGACGTAGTTGGCCTCTTCCAAGCGGGTGCGCATGTAGTCTTGCACCGCACGGTACATGGTCCAGCCATTGGGATGCCAAAAGACTGAGCCCTGCGCCACGTCTTGCATGTGAAACAGCGACATTTCCCGACCCAAGCGGCGGTGATCGCGCTTTTCGGCCTCTTCGAGCATATGCAAGTAGGCTTTGAGCTGCTTTTTGTCGGCCCAGGCGGTGCCGTAGATGCGCTGAAGCATTTCGTTGTTGGAATCGCCGCGCCAGTAGGCACCCGCCAGCTTCATCAGTTTAAATGCCTTACCCAACTTGCCGGTCGACGGCAAGTGCGGCCCACGGCACAGATCGATAAAATCGCCCTGGCGGTACAACGTGATGTTTTGGCCTTCGGGGATCGCTTCGATGATTTGGGCTTTGTAGTGCTCGCCCTTGGCTTTGAAAAACTCAATCGCCTCAGAACGGTCCATCACTTCGCGAGTGATCTGTTCGTTACGATCGACGATTTCCATCATGCGCTTTTCGATCTTTTCCAGATCGTCGGGCGTGAACGGATCGGCACGCGCGAAATCGTAATAAAAGCCGTTTTCGATGGATGGGCCGATGGTGACTTGCACGTTCGGATACAGCTCCTGGACCGCTTCAGCCATCACGTGAGCGGCATCGTGGCGCAGCAGCTCAAGGGCTTCCTCGTCCTTGGCGGTGACGATGGCGAAGTCGCTGTCTTCGGTGATGGGCAGAGACAAATCCGCCATTTCACCGTTGATTTTGACCGCCAAAGCGGCTTTCGCCAGCCCCGGTCCGATCTCAGCCGCAACGTCCGCGCCCGTCACCGGGGCGTCGTATGAGCGGATGGAACCGTCGGGAAGTGTCAGTTGAACCATGGAACTTGTGCCTTACTTTTGCAAAACCGCACGAAATTGTATTCGAAATTGAAGAATGACCGGGGAATGTAAGGGGATTGTGGCCCCTGTCAAGGTGACAATCACACGCCTAGGTACAAGCCCGGGCGCACACCCGCCAAGTCCCACGACTAGTCCAAAGCGCCAATCCGCACGGCGGCGTCCCAAACCTCAGTCACCAGAAGTTCGCCAAGGCTTTCTTTGCGCAGGATTTCCACCCGGGGGCCACATTGTGCGCACAGCGCCGGATCGCTTTCGAAGGAATACACAACCACGCTCGGGCAGCCCGCCAGCGTGATCATATGCATCGGTCCGGTGTCGTTGCCGACCGCCAACGCCGCACCGCGCGCCAACACCGCAATGTCGATAAAATCGGTCTTGGCGCACAAATTCACCGTGCCCGGCGCGTCGTGTTCGATCAACGTCGAAATCGCTTGTTCAGCGCGCGCACCCAGCAACACCGGCGTAACACCGGCGGCGTACAGGCGGTTAGCCAGCTCGACAAAGCGCTCAACAGGCCAACGTTTAGCCGGGCGGTGCGGCGCGCCGCCGGGCACCAGCAAGGCAAACGGCTTTTCAATACCAAACGCGCTGACGTCTTTTTTGGCGAAGCTTAAATCCGACAGCCCCACATCGGTGACGCCAGCTTTGGCCAACTGCTCTTTTTGCCGGTCGATGGTGTGCATGAAATCGCGCTGGGCGTTGTCGTGGGGGTGCGAACAACCACGCGCGACGCCTGACCATTCAGGGCGCTTGCCGGGCCCTAAGATGTGGAAATAAAAGCTTGATCGGTCTGAGGTCTGCAAATCATAAACGCGGGTGAAATTGCCTGCTTTGAGCTTTTGGCGCAGACGACGCACGCGTCCGATCTGCCACGCCTTGGGCCGTTCTTCATCGACACACACCTCATCGAACAAGCCTGTGGCGTGGGCGAGATCGGCATAAGGCTTGGACGTCAGCAGCACCACCGATGCGCCGCCGGGTTTGGACTCGTGGTGGCGTCGGATCGCCGCAATGGGCCCCAACGCCTGAACGAAATCGCCCAGTGCGCCGAGCTTAATAATGAGAATGCGTTCGCCCATCTCAATCACGCTTTTACACGTCCTTGCCGCGTTCGCGCAGCACTTCACGGTAAACATTCAAGGTTTTTTCGCACATGGCGTCTTTTGAAAAGTGCTCGCGCACGCTGGCCAACGCACGCTCGCTAAACGCTTTGCGGCCGTCTTCGTCCAGGTCCAACGCCGCACGCAGCGCTTCAGCCAGCGCAGCCTTGTCGCCGGGCGGGAACAGCCAGCCGGTTTGCCCATTGATGATGGTTTCGCATGCGCCGCCATGATCGGGCGCCACCACGGGACGGCCCAGGGCTTGAGCCTCAACCACCACGCGGCCGAAGGCTTCGGGATCGGTCGAGGCCGACACCACCACATCGGCCATCATGTAGGCCGCGGGCATATCGTCGCAGTGATCGAAAATACGCACCACCGAACTCAATCCGTTTTGTTCGATCAGCCGTTCCAGTTCCTTACGGTAGCCCTTACGGCCCTGGTCGGAGCCCACCAACACACAGCGAATATCGCTGCGCCCAAGCGCCGCGATGGCCTCAATAAACACCGCTTGGCCTTTCCAGCGCGTCAAACGACCGGGCAACATGACCACCGGGTAACCATCTTCCAAACGCCACGCTTGAGACAACTTGACCACCCGCTCGGCGCTGACCAGCGATGCATTGAAACTGTCCAAATCGACGCCGCGATGAATGATGCGAATTTTGTCACCCGACGCGCCGTACATTTGTTTCAAATGACCGGCGATGAATTTGGAAATGGCGATGATCCGATCACCGCGGGTCATGACTGAATTATAAAACCGTTTCAGCCCAGCAGCCAGGGGGGCGGAGCCGACGGAATAGGTACCGTGAAATGTGGTGACGAACGCCGTGCCCGTGCGCTGACAGGCGTAATACGCACTCCACGCCGGAGCCCGCGAACGCACATGCACGATGTCCACGCCTTGAGCTTTGATCAGCTTTTCCAGCTTGGAAATGTTGGCGTAGATGGTCAGCGGGTTTTTTGAATGCAGCGGAAGCTGGAAATGATCCGCGCCCGCGCGCTGCAATTGATAGACCCGCTCGCCGCCATTGGACGCCACCATCGAGCCCCACCCCTGCGCCGTGATGCAGCCCGCGATTTCCACCGTGCCGCGCTCGACTCCGCCACTGCCGCCAAGCGCTGGCAGCACCTGCAAAATGGTTACAGGCGGACTTTGCGTGGCAGGGGTTGCCTCACCACCAGCTGATCCTATATCAGGAGCGCGTTTGGCCATCGAATAAAGAATGGTATGGTTCTGCGTAATGATCGTTGCCCCTATTGTCTTCGCCGTTCTTACCATAAATTAAGGTCTGGCACGGCATAAAAATGGTTGCCGTTCATAGGTGAGGTGTCCAGAGAAATGCAAGCCCCAACTGACGATGACCCCAACAAAGCCCCGCAAACCATCACCCGTAAAGACGGCGCGACGATCGCTTACCACTTCAGTCCCGCAAAGAATATCGACAAGCCCACCGGGGTGGTCTTTTTAGGCGGCTTTAAATCCGATATGCAAGGCAGCAAGGCGCTGGCGCTGGAAACATGGTGCCAAGCCCAAGGGCGCGCTTTTTTGCGTTTCGACTACACCGGCCATGGCCAATCCTCAGGCGCGTTCACGGACGGCACCATCGGACAGTGGGCGGATGATGCTGTGTATGCTTTGGACCAACTGACGAAGGGCCCTCAGGTTGTGGTGGGTAGTTCCATGGGCGGCTGGCTGATGCTGTTGGTGGCGCGCGAACGCCCGGAACGGCTCAAAGGGCTGGTGGGGTTGGCCAGCGCGCCGGACTTCACCGAAGACTTGATGTGGAGCGAGCTCAACGACGAGCAACGCGCCGAATTGGAGCGCGAAGGCCACGTCGCCCTGCCCAGCGATTACGACCCGTTTGAGCCCTACATCATCACCAAAGCCCTCATTGAGGACGGCAAAAATCATTTGTTGCTGCGCGATCCGCTGAACATTCAAGTTCCGGTGCGCTTGATACAGGGCATGAAAGACCGTGATGTGCCGTGGGCCACGGCGCTGAAAATCCAAGATGCTTTGGTCACTGAGGATGTCGAAATTCAATTCGTTAAAAACGGCGATCACCGTCTGTCCGAAAGCACCGACTTAAAACGCTTGACCCGCACGTTGGGCAATCTGTTGAACGACCTTGAAAACTGCGAAAGTGAGACCTTATGAACCCCATCATCAATAAATTGATTTTCGGCTTCACCTCTTTTCGAGATCGTTATTTCAGTGAACGCAAGGACCTTTATCGCCGTTTGGTGCGCGAAGGGCAAAAACCCAAGATCGCCATGATCGCATGCGCCGATTCGCGCGTTGATCCGGCAATCGTATTGCAAGCCGATCCCGGCGATATCTTCGCCATCCGCAACGTCGCCAATCTGGTGCCGCCGTTCGAAGAGGGTGGTGACGATAAAATTTCCTATCACGGCACATCGGCAGCGTTGGAATTCGCCGTCGAACAACTCGGGGTCGAGCACGTGGTGGTGTTCGGTCACGCGCATTGTTCCGGCGTCAAAGCCATGGTCAAGGGTCGCGAAGGCAGCCCTGTGGCGGGACGCTTTGTGCCCGCATGGACATCCATCGTCGATAAGGCCTACACCATGGCCAAAACCAAAAACCCCACGGCCGAAGGCGATGAATTGGACCGCTGTTGCGAACGCCAAGCGGTGCTGGTGTCGTTGGAAAATCTCATGACGTTCCCGTTCATCCGCGAACGGGTCGAAGCCGGAAGCCTGGAAATTCACGGCTGGTATCTGGACATCGCCGAGGGCCAATTGTCGCACTACAACCCCGCCAAAGATCAATTCGAAACGGTGGTGGTTTAGTTGTGCGGTGATTTAAGCGCTGTTTGTGGGGGGGCTTACACCCCCTCCACCGCCAGCACCGCCTGTAGGCCGGATTTGTAGTCGGGATAGTCCAGTTTGACGTTCAGCTCGTCTTTGATTTTGTCGTTCATCACCAAACGATTGTCGGCCCAAAAAGTTTGCGCCATAGACGACATGGTTTTCACCGCCTCTTCAAACGGAACTTCGTCCGGTGTCGGCGCGCCCAACAGTTCGCACGCGTACTTGATGACGTCGCTGGGCTGGGCCGGGTCGTCATCGCAGACGTTGTAGATGCCACCCGGATTGGGCCTCGCCATCGATGCTTTCAAGACGTTGGCGATATCCGCCACGTGGATGCGCGAAAACAAATGTCCCGGCTGGGTGATGCGCTGAGCGCGCCCGGCGCGGACCTTGTCCAAGGGGCTGCGCCCCGGACCGTAAATGCCCGCCAAACGGAACACATGAAGAGGTAAACGGCTGCGCGCCGCAAGATTTTGCCATCGCGTTTCGGCCAAACCGCGAAACCGCGAGCGTTCTTGGGTCGGCAACAGACGAGACGTCTCATTGACCGGCTTTCCGCCGGTATCACCGTAAACGCCGACTGTAGACAAATAGCCCAACCACTCAATTTGGCCCCCTAAGTGTTTGGCATGGCGCGCCAAATCATCGCCGTGCATATCCAACACCGGATCGCCCGCGCCGTCGGGCGGCACCGACAACAACACGTGGGTGACATCGGCGAACAGCTCGTCGAAGTTTTCCAGCGGATGATTGCGATCAAAAGCCAATGCTCCAGATACGCTTTCATCGCCGGGACGGTGCGTGCCGCTAACCTTCCAGCCTTGGCGTTGCAGATCGCGGGCCAGCCAGCTGGCGCTGTAGCCCAGGCCGAAACAGAACAGATGCGGAGTTTTTGTGGTCATAAGGTTTGCCGTGCTTGCTTTTTGGAGAGCGCGCGGCAACTGTAGCCACCATGATGCGTGCAACACAAGTCACAACCCTTATCAGTTTCTGCGTCGCTGTTTTTGTCAGCGCGTCGGCCTATGGCGAAACCGCAGTCGAGGCCCAAGCGCGCTATCAAGCCTGTATGAAAAAATCCAAAATCAGTCCCGAAGCCGCGTTTGACGACGCCACCGCGTGGGAAGGACTGGGCGGCGGGCTGCCCGCACGCCATTGCGCCTTGGCCGCACTGATGGAAATCGGGCATTACGCAGAGGCCGCACAAGGACTGGAAAAGCTCGCCGACGTGGTCCGTGCAAGCGCCGCCTTCAAAGCCCAAGTTCTGGTGCAAAGCGCGCGCGCCTGGATCGCTGCGGGCGACCCACAACGCGCAACGGCCGCCGCTGACACCGCATTGGCGCTGACGCCCAACGCCACCGGCGTCTTTGTGGTCCGCGCTCAGGCATTCGCCCTGCAAGGCGCGTACTGGGAAGCCGCTGACGATCTCAGCCGGGTGATTTACGAAGACCCAAAAAACGTCGAAGCGTTGGTGCTTCGGGGTGCGGCATATCGTCAATTGGATGCCCTGGATTTGGCTTTCGACGATCTCAACCGCGCCTTGGCGTTGAATCCCGACCACCCTGAAGGGCTATTGGAACGCGGTATCGTGCACCGTCTGTCCCTGAGCAAAAGTGAAGCCCGAAAAGATTGGAAACGCGTCATCCAACAGGCGCCAAAGTCGCAAGCGGCCGAGGCGGCAACCGCCAATTTGCATAAATTAGATTCAGGTGTTGAGTGATCAGCCTGGAAACCCGAGCTCCGCACTCTTATATTAGCGTTATCGCAATTTCCAAATCTGGACAGGTCCATGAGCAACAATCACCTTGAAACGCCCGATTTCCCCCTCCACTCCAATGGTGAGGTCAACGGCCCTGCCCACCGCCAAGCCCATGAAATCGGCTGCGGCGCATTGGTGATCCGCTCCACCGAAGACGGCCATACCGTGTGCTTGAAGCTGGACCGCATCGGCAAGGAATACATCCACCACTACGTCGTCGTGCTTGATCCCAAGTCGCAAGGCGAAATGGAGCTGGTCTACGTCGATCCTGAAGAACACCTGTTCGACTGCTTCGCGACCATGGAACTGGACCTGGGCTCGGCCGAAGACGTCGCGGTCGAAATTGGCCACGCGTTCGAAAACAAGGACGGCCATTTCATCAAGCTTTTAGACGATCCCAAGACGCAAAAAATGTTCTGCTTCGCCGAGCCCGCCACCGGACTGGTGCGCATTCGCCAAGAACGCAAACTGAAAAGCGTACACCCTAACTGGAAAGCCCGCGCCAAGCTCAAAGACGATGTCGTCGAACTGTCGCATCTACTGGAACACTTCGCGGAAGAATTATAATTCAAGAGGTTCTATAACCCGATCAAAATCGCCATGGCGCTAGGCCGACATTCCAAGCATGAATGTCGGCTCTGTGCGTTAAAGCAGGCTCATTGTTAGGCTAGTCGGTACGACGGCTTCTGACCCTAAGCTTATGCGTTCGGGCTTCTAGGGGGGCAGGTCTATACGAATTAGAAATACAATTATGGATTGTGTTGATGTGAAGTAATTGGTATTACACAAATCTTGATATTTTGAGGAGGTTATTTTGAGAGTCTTTACGGGATTTATAGTCGCTGTTGCCCTATTGACAATCCCCGGCATTGGGCATGCGGCCTCTACGTTTAATGGTACATATGTAAATAATGGGCAAGTGGAGGTAATAGTAACCCCTTTAGAAAGTCCTTGTTGGAAACCACTTTCAGACAAACCGACAACGCTTGAGCCGGGAGGCCATGTGGTAATTGCAGTCGATTATAGAGGTTATAATAATAAGAATTGTGACAAAGACACCACGAATTATGACGTCAGGATTAAGCCTAAGGGTGGGGTGGAATACAGCGGTGGTATTTACCACTTCAACAAGGGTGGTTCGCAGTGTCAGTTGGTTGGTGTAGACCTTTACACCAACCCACCGTTTCCTACGATCTCTTGCGATAGTGGGTACAAGACCTACTTCTACACTTGGACAATGTTTTCTTCATCAAGTGAACCAACCACTTATTCATTCGACGCTTGTTGGTTAAAATCACAAACTAAATCATGCCCCATGCCTTAGCCCGCAAGGGTCTACACCTAGATCCGCGCAAACACTATCCGAACGCACTGCAACGTCAGAGGTCCGCTTCTGGCTAAAAGTTGGCCTTTCAGGGGTGCGCAAGTACCTCCGCTCTTGGGCGGTAAGCAGAACCGTTATCAACGGAACGCCTTTGTTTGGCTGGTTGGCCCAATGATAAAAAGCCCCTCAAACATCAATCGCTTGAGGGGCAAAAAAACCTAGAAATCCAAATCAGAATAGTGCTTTGGCGGCGGCACGCCGGGGATGTGGTCGTGCAGCAGGTCGCGAAAGCTGGGGCGTGATTTGATCCGCGCGTACCAATCCTTGGCCAACGGATAGTCCAGCCACGGTACATCACCCAAATAGTCGATGCACGACAAATGCGCGCCCGCGGTGATGTCGGCCAGCGTGAACTGATCGCCCGCCAGCCACGTGCGGCGTTCCACCAGATAGCCGATGTAGGCCAGATGGTGCTTGATGTTGGTTTTGCCCGCACGGATCGCGGTGCTGTCGGGCGAACCGAGGCGCAAAAACCGCTTCATAACCTTTTCACCGACCAAGTTCGCCACCACTTCGCGGTCGAATTTGTCGTCGAACCACTGACATAGACGGCGCACTTCGGCGCGTTCCAACGGCCCTTGACCCAACAGCGGCGGGTTAGGTTCTTTCTCGTCGAGATATTCCGAGATCACTTGGCCACCCGAAATCGCCGTGCCGCCGGTTTCCACCAGAACCGGAACTTCACCAGCGGGGTTGAGGCGCAAAAAACCCTCGCGGCGTTCCCACGTTTTTTCGACCTCAAGATCGAACTCAAGCTTCTTTTCCCCAAGCACAATCCGCACCTTGCGGGAATGGGGGGACAGCCAATTGTGGTAAAGCGTGCGCATGCAAACCTTATACATCAAGTTTTGGTGAGGGGGACATAAGCGTTTTGGTGGAGTGTAACCTTTCGCACCCGTGGACGAATTACAGCATGAAACCGCCGCATTTCAAGACTACATTAAAGTCATTCAAAATTATCGGAGCCGTTCCCATGCTGATCAAAACGCCTAAATCCTGGCAGTTGCGCGAATCGGATGCCACCCCTGAGGCCATCTATCGCGAACGGCGCACCTTTATGAAAGGCTCCGCCGCCGTTATAGCGGGCGGTATCGCGGGCAGCCTGATCGGCCGCGACGCGTTCGCCGCGTGGGTAAAAGGCGAAAAGCTGCCCAATTTGGTCAAAAGCGCCTACACCGTCGACGCACCGTTAACACCTTACGAATCGGTCACCGAGTACAACAATTTTTACGAATTCGGCACCGGCAAGGACGATCCGTTCGACAACGCCAAGGATTTCGTCACCACGCCGTGGACCATCGAAATCGCTGGTGAAGTCGCCAAGCCCGGCGTTTACGACATCAACGATCTGATGCGCCCCCACCAGATGGAAGAACGCGTCTATCGCCATCGCTGCGTCGAAACGTGGTCGATGGTGGTGCCGTGGGCCGGTGTCGCGCTGGCCGACATCATCAAGCGGCTGGAACCCACATCGCGCGCCAAATACGTCGCGTTCGCAACCCTGCATGATCCCAAACGCATGCCCGGTCAAAGCCGTAGCGTGTTGGGCTGGCCCTACGTCGAAGGCCTGCGCATGGACGAAGCCATGAACCCGCTGACATTGCTGGCGACGGGTGTGTACGGCGAAGTCATGCCGCCGCAAAACGGCGCGCCGGTGCGTTTGGTGGTGCCGTGGAAATATGGTTTCAAGGGTATCAAGTCCATCGTGCGCATCACCTTCACCGAAAAAGAGCCGCCGACCTCGTGGAACTTGGCCGCATCGCGCGAATATGGTTTTTACGCCAACGTGAACCCCGACGTTTCCCATCCGCGCTGGTCCCAAGCCAAAGAACGGCCCATCGGCAAATTCTTCAAAAGCCCGACCGCAAAGTTCAATGGCTACGGCGAAGAGGTCGCGCACCTGTATAGTGGCATGGATTTGGCGAAATATTTCTGATGGGCATGCACGCGACAACCATGAGCACCGCTTCATTTTCCATACCCTATCGCGCCGCATGGTGGCTGGTGTTTGCAGCCCTGTCCCTGCCGCTGGCGTGGCTGGTGGGCTTGGTACTCACCGGCGGCCTGGGCGCCAACCCGATTGAGGCCATCAACCGCTATCTTGGCGATTGGGCGCTGCGCATGGTGTTGGTGGCACTGGCGGCGACGCCGCTGAAAATCTTGTTTGGCTGGCGCTGGCCGGTGAGGATGCGGCGCATGTTGGGGCTATGGGCGTTTGTTTACGTCACGCTGCACATCGTCAACTACGTCGCCATCGACCAGTTCTTCGCCTGGGGCGACATCTGGCAAGACATAATCAAGCGCAACTTCATCACGGTGGGCATGATCGCGTTCGTCATACTCGCCGTGCTGGCCGCAACATCATGGAACGGTGCCATCAAACGCATGGGCGCAAAGTCGTGGCTACGCCTGCACAAACTGGTCTACGGCGCCGCCGCGCTGGGCTGCCTGCATTACATCTGGATGGTCAAAGCCGACCTGCTGATGCCGATGATCCATTCCGGCGTTCTGGCCGCGCTGTTGGGCGTGCGACTGTATGTTCGCTTTGCTAAACAATAACCGGGCAGTTTTCAATCGCCCGGCCCGCGTAGGTGTTCGCAGCCACTCCATTGCTGATGGCGAAAGCCGCCAGATACGCATCCCATTCACCCTGTGTGATATAGGACGTGCGCGCCGCAGGTGGTTGCGGCGCCACGCCGATGACAAGTTGATATTGATCGTGCGGTGCGTTGGTAGGTACGCCGTAACGGTTGAAGAAAGCGTCCATAGCAGCGCCAAAATCTTGCGCTGTCAAATTTTCCGGATGCCCCGGGACATGGTTTTGCACCGCCCAATCGAACGCCATTGCGGTCAACAAGCACCGATAGCTGCCGAAGCTGGATCCACCAGCATTTTGCACTTTAGGCGGTTCCGCACCCACCGCGACGCCGGGGGCCAGTTCGTTCCACATGGGCGCAAAGGTCTCTTGAATGGCAAGGCCGTCGAGCGCATCACGCACCGCCTGCTCGGTCTGCGCATACGCACCGTCATGAGCCAAATACATGATCATCGAATCGGGCTTGCTGGCGCTTCCCGGGGCGGTGACTTTGAAATGTCCACAATTGGCGAAAAAATCCAAGACTTGCGCCATGCGTCGCGTGACTTCGGGAATGTCCACCGGCTTGACGTTCGCCGCCACCCGCCAATTGCTGCCCTCGACGCGATTGTTCAAAGCATAAACGTGCAAATAGTCATGCGTCGCCCCAACTGCTTCACTCGACAAAATGATGCCGGGGCCGGCAAGACTGCGGCGATATTCCATCGCGCATCCGGCGACATTCATCGTTCCCGTGCGTTGTGCACGGACTTTGTGATTGCTGGCGCCGCTGGATAATCCCAGCATGGCCCATAACATGTCTTGGTTGCGCAAAGGTTCTTTGGGCGGCAAATCGGGATGCAAGGTGCGCGTATAACAAAGCTGATAAAGCGCATTGCTTTTGGTGCGTAGGCTGCGTGCGGCGTAGGTCTGCAGCACGGGCAAGGCCCAGCCTTTAAAGGTGGCGTATGACTGCACGGATGTGACGAGTGCGCGGGCCATGGGGGTTTCTCCTTATCTCTAATCGACCCAATCGCCCTGATCGGACGCCTCTGAAGGCAGGTCGGTATTTTCGGGATTGTCTGACCACTCCACGACATTGGGTGGACCGGGCGGGAACGTGGCGTCCAAAGGCGAAGGCGGGGTGTCGAACATGTCCGCTGGACCGGTCGGCCGCCAATTGTCTTCCCGCTCCTGTGCGCTTTCGGTTTGAAACTCTGTTTCAAGATCGAACATTGGTTCGGGATCGGGATCGGGCTCGGGTTCTGGGTCCGGATCTGGATCGGGCACCGGCATCGGCGTCGGATCAGGGTGCGGCGGCCTGTCGGGTTGCGGCTGGGGCTTGGGAAACGTCGCTGCCAAGGCGTTTTGAATGGTGGCCACGGTGCTATCGACGTTGGCGATAAACGCATCGTCAATCTCCAACAAGCGCTTGGCCGACGCCTTGAGCCGAGCTTGATCCAAGACAGCAACGTTGGGGCCTGTGATGAAGCGAAGATCGGCGGCGGAAACCATCGGCATGTGGATTTTCAGCGCGGCGGCGTTGGCGCCAACCAACATCGAAATCATCCTGGCCTGGGAATACGTCGTGGTGGTGTCGTCGCCGCCTTGAATCAAAAGCTTGTCGGCCTGAGTGCACACCTGCGCCAGGGCGGCAATGTCTTTGTCGATCATTGCGATGTTGTCGACCGTGCGGTAATTGCATTTCACGCGGTTTAATTCTGCGTTCACCTGCGCGCGGTATTGGCGCACGTACACATCCAGCAAGGCAGCAAATCCCTGGGTCGTATTCGCCATGCTTGACGTCCTCTTTTCCAGCTGTGCGCTCTACAAGTGCTCGCGTTTTAGGGATATACGGGTCTGTTGGCGAACACCGCATTTCGGTTCGTGTAATAGTTCGCCGGACGGTTTTTATAGAGCGCAAAGGCGCGCATATAGGCTTGGTTGTCGGCATTACCCGCCACCAAAGCCAACTGATTTTGGTCGTGAGGGGTGAGGATCGGCACACCGTAGATGGGAAACGCCAGATCGACGCGGGCGTCGAATTGCACTTGGGTCAAAGTCGCCAACACTCCGCCGGCGTCCTGGGCCAAAGCTGTCTCAAAGGCGATCGCCGTGGCCAGGCAGCGAAACCGTCCGAAACTGACGGACCTGTTGTGCGCCACCGGCCAGGTCACGCGGGGCGGTTCCGCCGCTTCGGCCATGCCCAGTTGGAATTCATTCCACATCGGCGCGAAGGTTTCTTGGATGTGTAAGTTTTGCAGCGCCGCCACCAACGCCCCACGGATGCCAGCGTAGGTCGCGGCGCGGCGGCGCATGTAAACGATCAAGGAATCGGGCTTGCCAGCTGTGCCCGGTGCGGACACTTTGAAATGGCCGATATCTGCATTCGCGTCCAAGATCGGACACACCGTCGCCACCGCAGCGGGAATGTCGGACGGATGGATATTGAACGCCACCCGCCAATTGTTATTTTCCACCCGTCCGCCCGCAGCATAAATATGCAGGTACCCGCGTTGCCCCGCGACCGCGTCGGCACTCAGGACCGCAGGCTGGGGAAGCATACAACAGCACAAAAAGCGCGTGATCGCCCAGTGGTTCAGATAATCGGCCCACGCCTGATATTCCAAGCGCTCAACATTGGTGAGGTCATTGCCCCCTTGAATATGAACCACGCGGGCATTTCCGCCGTTGGTCAGACCGGCGTTGAAGAGCAGTGTCTGCATCGCCACGAGCAAAGCCCGTCCAGCCAAGGGAACCTTTGCGGGCACCGCATCTAAAGAAGGTTTGTAGCATCGCTGATACAACTGGGTGGACTTTTGTCCGGTGTTCATCGCAGCGGTTACGGGCTGGCTGAGCTCGGCCCAGGCGCGCTGCTTGAACAAGGCGTATGATGCTGCAGAAGTTCTCGGAGGCCGCGCCATGGCGAACGATCCTTTGTCTCAGTTTGATGGTGATGCCTAGCCGTCGATCAAATCGATTTCATCGGCTTCGGGAATGTTTTCGATGTTGTCCCCGTCGGTGTCGGGGTTCTTCGTGTTCTGCCCGGGAATGTCAGGCGGATCGCCGGGAGAGGGCGGAATCATCGACGTGAGGCTTTTTGCAAACGTCGCGTCCACGTCCTGCAGCTTGGCTTCCAAACCCTTTAGCTTGGGCTGGTCCAAGGTCGCCACTTTGGCGCTTTGAATGGTGGTGAGGTCTGCGGCTTGCATACCGGGGAACAGGCTTATGACCGCTTCAATCGATGCCTTGAGCTTTGCGCCCAACATGGTGAGCTGCATCTCATCGGCGGACGTGATCGGGGTCTTTTCAACACCGTACTTGTCCAACGCCGCATCGGCTTCACCGAACACGCTTTTCAATTCAGCCAAAGCGGTGTCCACAACGCTGGTGTCGCGAAACGCGATATTCGTCCCGCTCATGATCAGCTGCGTCGACGCATTGTATTGACTGACGTAGACCTCAAATTGCCCCGTCAGCACATTCAATGTTGAAGCCATCACACGCACCCCTGAAACATCACTGCAGGCGCAACCGTGCGCACAACATTCGAATCAAGGACGTTGGAGAACGATTTATGTGAAGCAGAAGTTATTTGGTGTTGGCGCTATGGGACTCGCGAATATCTTGATCGTTCATCCCGATGGTCAACGCGATGGCGTCTTTGTGCTTTTGTAGAAATTTCTGGCTGCGCCGGGGTAGCGGAATTTTCAAGCCGCGACACAGGCCGATCAGCGCTTCAAGAATTTGATCTTCGGTGAGGTGCACACGAAATGGATTATTCGGATCATGGGATGTGTAATGCAGCACAACCTTGAGACCTTCGGGCGTGTCGTCGGACACCACGCGTCCTTGGCCGCCATCAACGATCTGCACGTCTTCGACATGGGAGTCGGGTACGTTCATGCTCTTTTCCTTGGCGTATTTTTGAAACGCCAAGCGCAATTCTTGTTTGTTGAAAATCAGTTTTCGAACATCGACGGGCATGCCAGCCACTTCCCTACTGAACGTACTTTAAGCGATCACTCTATCATTCAATATGGGCGTCCCGATTTATAAATCATACCATTTTCTGAGCAACATCAATGGGCTTCATCCCAATTGTCGCCAATGCCGGTATCCACCACCAACGGTACGTCCAACGTCGCGGCGCTTTCCATCACCTCTTTAACCAAGGCGCGGGTGGCTTCAAGCTCAGCTTCAGCGACTTCGAAAATCAACTCATCGTGAACCTGCAACAGCATGCGTGCGCTGAGGCCCGCATCTTCCAATGCCCCGCCCAAGCTCACCATGGCGCGCTTGATGATGTCCGCCGATCCGCCTTGAATGGGGGCATTGATCGCGGCCCGTTCGGAAAAACCGCGGCGCATCGGGTTCTTGTCGGTGATGCCGCTCATATGACACTTGCGCCCGAACAAGGTGGTGACGAAGCCATGCTCCGACGCAAACGCCTTGGTGTCGTCCATGTAGGTGCGAATACCCGGGAAGCGTTCGAAATAGGCCTTGATGTAATCGCTGGCTTCACCGCGTGAAATGTCCAACTGACGTGCGAGTCCAAATGCGGAAATGCCGTAAATGATGCCGAAGTTGATGGCCTTGGCGCGACGACGCACCATCGGGTCCATGCCTTCGATGGGCACGCCAAACACTTCCGACGCGGTCATAGCGTGAATGTCGAGATCAGCGTGAAACGCATCTCTCAATTGTGGAATGTCGGCGACGTGAGCAAGCAAGCGCAGCTCGATTTGGGAATAATCGGCGCTGAGCAGTTTGTGTCCCGGTTCTGCGATGAAGGCCTTGCGGATTTTGCGGCCCTCTTCGGTGCGGATGGGAATGTTTTGCAGATTCGGATCAGAGGACGCCAACCTCCCCGTCGAGGTCGCGGCCATCGAATACGATGTATGCACGCGGCCCGTATCGGAATTGATCTGGCCGATCAGGGCGTCCGTATAGGTGCTTTTGAGTTTGGCCAATTGACGCCAGTCCAACACCTTGGCGGGCAGTTCATGGCCATCGGCGGCCAAGCCGTCGAGGATTTCCGCGCCGGTGGCGTAAGCCCCGGTCTTGCCCTTTTTGCCGCCCTCGATGCCCATTTTGTCAAACAGGATTTCACCCAACTGCTTGGGCGAGCCGATGTTGAACGCTTCGCCCGCGAGTTCGTGAATCTCAACTTCCAGATCGCCGAGGCGCTTGGCGAAATCGTCAGAAAGGCGCTTAAGTTCGGTCGCGTCGACCTTGACGCCTTGGCGTTCCATCTTCACCAAAACCGGAATCAGGGCGCGTTCCAAGGTTTCGTAAACCGTCACCATGTGCCCTGTCGCAAGGCGGGGCTTGAGCATCTTAAACAGCTTCATCGTCACGTCGGCGTCTTCGGCGGCGTAATCCAGGGCCTTGTCGAGCTCCACGTGATCAAAGGTCACTTGCGCCTTACCGCTACCCGCGACGTCTTTGAATTTGATGGTCTCTTGACCCAAATGAAGTCGCGCCAACTCGTCCATGCCGTGACCATGTAGGCCGCTTTCCAGCACATAGCTGAGCACCATGGTGTCGTCCACCGGACTGACGGCGACGTCGTAGCGGCTCAGCACCAACAGATCGTATTTGATGTTTTGACCGACCTTGAGCACGCCGGGGTCTTCCAACATCGGCTTGAGTAATTCCAGTGCGCGCGCCAGGGGGATTTGCTCAGGCGCTTCGCTTCCGCCGTCGCCGCCCAGCAAGTCGCCTTGGGCCTCAGATCCTTTGTGGGTCAGCGGGATGTAGCACGCACGCCCCGGCGTCACGCACAAAGACACGCCCACCAGCTGAGCCGACATGGCGTTGAGCGAGGTGGTTTCGGTGTCCACCGCAACCACGCCAGCTTCCATAGCCGCCGCGATCCAAGGCATCAAAGCGGATTCGGTTTGCACCAGTTCAAATTCGGCTTTGGCGGTGGGCATTGCGACGGCGGGTGCGGAGCCGGGCGCAGCGTGATCAGCTTTGACGTTTCCCGCTTTGCCATTGTCGCCAATCGAAACACCGCGGGCTTCGACCTTGGAGACCAGCGATTTAAAATTCATTTCGCGCAAAAATGTCAGCAGCGTGCCGACGTCGGGCTTGACCACATCGAAATCATCCAACGGAACCTCGATAGGCACGTCCAGGCGCAACGTCACCAATTCTTTGGACACGCGGGCGTTGTCGGCCTGGCTCATCAGCCGCTCGCGGCGTTTGGGCTGCTTGATGTTCTCTGCGTTGGCGAGCACGCTTTCGAGATCGCCGTATTCGTTGATCAGTTGGGCCGCGGTCTTAACCCCGATGCCTTCGACGCCCGGCACGTTGTCGGCGCTGTCGCCGGCCAGCGCTTGCACGTCGATGACGCGGTCCGGGCCGACGCCGAATTTTTCCAGCACTTCGTCGGGGCCGATTTTGCGATTTTTCATCGCATCGAACATCATCACGCCGTCGCCGACCAGCTGCATCAGATCTTTGTCGCTTGAGACGATGGTCACGTCGGCGCCCTGTTCGCGTGCTTGACGGGCATAGGTGGCGATCAGATCGTCGGCTTCAAAGCCTTCCATGTCCACGGCCTTGAGGCCCATCGCGCGGGTGGCGTCGCGCACCAGTTCGAACTGCGGAATCAGGTCGTCTGGCGCGGGCGGGCGATGGGCTTTGTATTCGGGATAGATGTCGGATCGGAACGTTTTGCGCGCACGGTCAAAGATCACCGCGATGTGGTCGGCGTCGGTGTCTTCGACCAGCTTCAACAACATGGCGGTAAAGCCGTAAACCGCGCCGACAGGGGTGCCGTCGGAGCGCGTCATCGGCGGAAGCGCGTGATAAGCCCGAAAAATAAAGCCCGAGCCGTCGATCAAAAAGACGTGTTTCATACCATTGTGCCTGGTGTGTCCGGGCGCTTAATGCGCGGGAGCTTTGGCGTTGGGATCGAGCGTGAACGCCTTGGAGCAATACGGGCACACCGCTTTGCCGGTCTTGACATCAATCTTCACATACACCCGGGGATGACCGCCGGACTCTGAATCGCCATCGCAGGCGACGGTGGTGGACGTCACGGTGGTTGGGGCCGTATCTGTCATCTCAGGGGTTCCTTTGAGCAAGATGGTATGGGTACACACTCTATATATTGACTTGCACGCGCGTGCAAAGGGCTTACATTTCCCCCAACATTAAGCACGCGCCGTCCCCGGATGATACCCCAAGCACCGTCGGTTGCAACGCCCCAAGGAGCTATATTTCGTGACCTCCCTTTCCAACAATGCCCCCAACAATGCTGTGGAAATCCGCAATTTATCCAAGACCTACAAGGCTCAAGGAAAAAGCGGCGAAATGCATGCCTTGTCGGGCCTGAACTTGGACATTCCACGCGGATCGTTTTTTGGACTTTTGGGTCCCAATGGCGCCGGCAAATCGACGCTGATCAATATTCTGGCGGGCTTGGTGCTCAAATCGTCGGGCGACGTGCGCATTTGGGATCACGACATCACCACCGACACCCGCGCCGCCAAGCGCGCCATCGGCATCGTGCCCCAAGAACTCAACATCGACCCCTACTTCACCCCGCGTGAAGCGTTGGAGGTCCAAGCCGGGCTTTATGGCGTACCGAAAAGTCAGCGCCGCACCGAAGAAATTCTCGACGCCGTGGGCCTCATGGACAAGGCGGATTCATACGCGCGCAGGCTGTCGGGCGGCATGCGTCGGCGCTTGTTGGTGGCCAAGGCATTGGTCCACACCCCCCCGGTATTGGTGTTGGACGAGCCCACCGCGGGCGTCGATGTCGAGCTACGCCGCCAATTGTGGGCCTATGTGCGCAAGCTCAACGAAGACGGCGTGACCATCTTGCTCACCACCCACTACCTAGAAGAAGCCGAAGAGCTGTGCGACCGCATCGCGATCATCAACCGCGGCACATTAATAGCATGCGATGAAACTAAGAACCTGATGGGCAAGCTTGACAGCAAACGCGTCACCGTGATGCTCACCCAAGATTTGGCCGATGTGCCCGACAACCTCAAATCCTTCAACGTCACGCTCAAGGACCAACGCGAGCTTGAATTCACATATCAGCCGAGCGTGGTAAAATCGTCCGACATCATCACGGCGGTGCAAGACGCAGGCCTGAAGTTCGCCGAAATTGCCACCAAAGAACCAGAGCTTGAAGACATCTTTGTCCAGCTCACCAGCCAGTCAAATCAGACGGCGAACCCTTAGAACCGGGACCCAGACATGACCTCCATTGACGCACCGATCGGGGATGAGGGCTACCTGCTCGACCCCGCCGATTGGACTGAAGCCATCGCAGAACAATTCGCCGCTGCCGAAGGATTGATGCTGACCGATGATCATTGGCAGGTCATTCGTTTTGTGCGCGAATGGCACACAAAACATGGCGTCGCACCGAGCGGGCGCGACATGACCCAGTTCGTGAAAGCCCAGGGCCAATCGCGCAATTGGGTGTTTGAATTGTTTCCCTATGGATACGTGCAACAGACCTGTAAGATCGCCGGCATGATCAAGCCGCGCTCGTGGAGCACCGGCTGAGTTACCCGGCTGCACCACTTGCTCAACGTCCATAGGCCTCCCCATGCTCGACATTCTTCTTGCCCATCCCGCCGCCAACTTGGTCGGCATCGTGTGCGTAGTGCTCGGCGCGACGTGGCCGCTTTACAAAACCCGACGCGGGCTGTTGTGGGCCCAAGCCGCCGTACACATTGCATTTTCGACGCACTTTTATTTGTTGGGCGCCTTCACCGGATCGATCATGAACGCGCTGGGCCTGGGCCAAGCCTTGGCGGCGTTGCCGCTGGGCAAGCGTCCCGGCTTTAAGATCATCTACCTGCTGACTTTGCCTTTCATCGCCATCGGCGCCTATCTGACGTGGCAGGGTTTGCCGTCGGTGTTTTCATCGCTGGCGCTCGCGCTGTTCAGCATCGCCCGTTATCTGAGCAACACTTTGGTGATGCGATTGTTGATGTTGGTCGCTATTCTCAGTTGGACCACGCATGATGTATTGGTGTTGTCGATCCCCGGACTGGGTGCGGACGCCTTGTCGTTCGCGACGTCGCTGTGGATGATCCGGGCGGAACTGCGTATGGCGAAAACCGAACCGGCAAAAGCTTAAGGCAGTAAAACGCGAAAGGACGGATTATGAACAAAGACAGTCTACGCATCGCCGTCATTTCGATCTTCGTTTTGCTGGCCGGTTTTGTCTTCGCTTATCAATTTGTCGAGCCCGCGCCGCCGCGTGAAATCACCATCGCCACCGGCGGTCCAAGCGGCGCGTATTACGCCTATGCCAAACGCTACCAAGCGATCTTGGCGCGCCAGGGCATCAAGCTCAATGTGGTGCAAACCGCAGGATCGATCGAAAACATTGCGCTGCTGTCATCCGGACAAGCCGACGTCGCGTTCGTGCAAGGCGGCACCGGAAACGCCACCGCCAACCCCGTTCTGGTATCGTTAGGCTCGCTCTACTTTGAGCCCTTGTGGGTGTTCGTGCGCGCCGAATTGGACGTCACCAAGCTCAGTGATTTACGCGGACTGAAAATTGCCGCGGGTTCTGAGGGCAGCGGCACATGGGCGGTGGTGAAGCAGTTGCTCGATATCAACCAGGTGCCATCCGACGCACCCGTCGTTCAACATCTGGCATCGGCGGACGCGGTGCGCGCTTTGATGAGCGGCACCATTGATGCGGCGTTTTTCGTCACCTCGCCGACATCGCCACTGGTGCGGGACCTTCTGCAACAACCGACCTTGAAGCTGATGGATTTTGAACGTGCGGTGGCCTACACCCGTCAACACCGCTATCTGTCTGCTGTCACTTTGCACCAAGGGGTGATCAGCCTCAGCGACAACATTCCGGCGAGCGATATAACCTTGCTGGCCCCGGCGGCGACCCTGGCGACGCGTGAAACCTTGCACCCGGCGCTGCAAACCCTGATCGTGCAAGCGGCCAGCGAAATTCACGTCTCCGGCGGCGTGTTCGAAAATCCCGGCCAGTTTCCCTCAACCCGATATCTTGATTACCCCTTAAGCGATGATGCCCGGCGCTATCTGGAAAACGGCCCGTCGTTTTTGGAACGTTATCTACCGTTTTGGGCGGCGGTGCTGGCGGACCGCTTGAAGGTCATGCTGATCCCGCTGATCACGTTGATGATTCCACTGGCGAAAATCTTGCCGCCCGCATACCGCTGGCGCATTCGATCACGCATTTATCGTTGGTACAAAGACTTGATCCGTATCGAGCGCGCAACGCAGAACACCCCCGAAGGCGCGGACCGCCAAGCCATGTTGGCTGAGTTATCGGCCATGGCTGACGATGTCCGCGACCTGCATGTGCCGCTGTCGTACACCGATGAGGTTTATAACCTGCGCCTGCACATCGAAATGGTCATGCGCACGCTCAGCAAATCCCCAAATGATTCCGCGTCATGAAAAATTTCGCCATCCGCGTCGCAGCGCCATCGGACCAAGCGGGGGTGAGCGCGCTGTTGAAAACATCGTACACCGCATTGATGGCGCGCGATTATTCGCCGGAGGTTTTGGCCGTGGCGTTACCGCTCATTTGCAAAGCCAATCCTGCCCTGCTCAGCTCCGACACGTATTATGTTGCTGAAAATTCGGGCGGCGTGATTGTCGGTTGCGGCGGGTGGACACCACAGCGTCCCGGTGAAGGCGGTATTCTACAAGGCCTCGGCCACATCCGTCACTTCGCCACCCATCCCACCTGGACCCGTCAAGGGATCGGAAGCGCTTTGGTCGAGCGCTGCAAGGCCGACGCCCGCTCACAAAACATCAGCCGCCTTGAATGCTATTCAAGCTTATCGGCGCGCAACTTTTACGCCGCGCTCGACTTTCAGGCCTGTGGGTCGATCAACATTCAGCTGAGCGATGAGTGTGTGTTTCCCAGCGTGCGCATGGAATGCGCGCTTTAGCCCTGAGAAAAAATCTGACCGGAAACGGCGGCGTGATACAGCGGCTGAACGACATTTCCCGCTGGGTCTTTGCAATGGAAACTCCGCGCACCGTCGCTGTGATCGTGGGGCGTATCCAGCACCTCGACCCCTTTGGCTTTCATGAACTGATACCAGGCTTCCAGGTCTTCTTTGTTGTCGACGATAAACCCAATATGGTCCAACCAGCCGCCGTCTTTGGGTGCATCCGCGGGGCAACGCCCCAGCGATAAATTGTCGTTGCCCAACGTCAGATACACCAGGTTTTCACTGGCGCGGTTAAGCACCTTCATGCCGATGATGTTGACATAAAAGTCTTCACATTCTTCCAGGTTTGGCACCTTCAAAGCGATGTGGCGCAAGCCGTTAAAGGGGTTGGGTCTTGTATTCACGGGCGGGTTCCCTTATTTGCGGTGTCAACGTTTGGTCCCCAGGAGATAGTCATGTATTGCATCATCGTCAAAACCCAATTGAAGCCCGGCGCCAGAAAAGCATTTCTTAACGCCATGCTGCCCAACGCCGAAGCCTCGGTGCGTGATGAGCCCGGCTGCATCGCGTTTGACGTTTTGGAAGCGCGCGAAGAGGCCGAGACCTTTTATCTCTACGAAATCTACGCCAGCCCCGATGCTTTGGCGGCGCACAAAGAAACACCGCATTACACTGCGTGCCGCGCGGTGGTGAACGAGCTGATCGCCGAACAATCTGTGATCCGCGCCGACGTCACGGCGCTGAACCCGGCCAACCCGGCCTTTCGCCCTTAAACTCTGCAAACCTAACCGCCTGTTTCGACGTAAAAAGCCCCCGCACAGACGCCTGTACGGGGGCTTTTATAATCTTCGTCAAGCGGGGCTTAGTAGCCACCTTTGCGCTTGGTTTCCGGCAAACCGGCGATTTTAGTCGCTTGCTTGGACGGCTGCATGGGGAACAACGCATACAAGTCCTTGGTGCTCGGTTTTTCGCCCCAAATCGCGGTCATGGCTTTGACCATGTTGCGCTCGTTGGGCTGGTTGGCGTTGTTGTTGATGTACTCATCACGCAGGAATTTGATCAAATCCCAGTGCTTTTCGGTCAAATCGTGCAGATCTTCAGTTGCAGCGATTTCCTTGGCGATGTCTTCGTTCCAGTCATCGATGTTGACCAGAAAGCCCTTTTCGGTGGTTTCGATATCTGCGTAACCCATGATAAATCCTCACTGTTTTCGTCATTTTTTTTATTCAATCGATCAGAGCCGCCCGCCGTACGTAGAGCCGCCCTATATGAGATGGGACTAATATAATGTTGAAGCTGGAACATTTCTAGATACATGTTGCCAAAGCGGAGATTAGCCTCACAAAGAAGACTGGCGATACCCCCACGCGATACCCATTCTTATTCGTATGAATAAGGCAATCCTTCCCCGCAAAAATATGATGAAAACCTGACACAGGTGCCCAATGACATGGCGGCAAGTGGGGAACTTGAAATCATCAGCACCGAACCGTTTGATGGCTCCCCCCCCCAAATTAAGCACCGACAGACGTGGGAGGCCTAATCGCCAAAAAATTCAAGCAACCAGTCCATCTCATCTTCGGTCAGAGGGTATTTTCCGTCTTCCGCTTTGATCACTTTGTTCGGCGTAATGGCACCCAAACGCTTTTGCATCAACAGCACGCTGTCAGGGGCCAACCCGGCCTTCCAGCTCAACGCCACAATAGCTTTGGGGTTGTTTGAGCGCGCGATTTGTTCAACGCCAGCCGTCGACATTTCCGCCAAAACGGCGAGTGCGGCAATCGCGTATTCCTTCTGACCAGCCTTCAGCGCACTATCGACCATGTCCGCTTCCAAGTTCCCTTCAGCATGCAGGCGTTTGGCTTTATCATAGGCCGTTTCTTGGCTCGACGTCGCTTCGTCTTCCGCCGCAAGGTCAAGCCGCCAGGAGACTTCTTCGCGCACCGCCCTGGCCGTTTCGGGGTCCAAATCTTTACGGTTGAGCAACGCCTTGATCAAATGATCGGCGACGAAATCGGCCAACCGCAACGCAACACCCTTGGACAACGTCGGGCGGTGAACCAAGGGATCTTGCAAAGATTTCACCGTGCGGGACCGATCACAGATGCGTTCCAGCAAATCTTCCTTAATCGAAACCGAACCATTGCCCAACAACTCAGCCACAGCAGCAGTGTCGTTGGCCGCAAAAATTTTCTCCATGACCTCATCGGACAGACTGGCGCGTTTGGAAATCGCACTCAAAGCGCCATCGGCGGGATTTAGATTGATGATCTGTTCCAGGTCGTATTCCGTCAGCACCAGAGAATTTTCCAGCACCGGCGCACACACCATCAACTCGGAATCCTCAGCCAGGTGACGGATCACCTCAGGCGGCGCGTCAGCCATATCTTTCAGTGTTTCCGCGACAATCTGGCGAACTTTGGTGGCTTGATCGCGTGCCAAGGTTTCCAGCGCCTCATACGTCATGCGGCGCAGCTTATCGACTTCGTTGGCGCTCAAGCCTGGCGCGAGCTTGGAGATTTTAGCCGCCAATTGACTGCGCACGCCTTCATCTTCATCGCCCGTCAGCATCACATCGGCTTGGCGCGGCGTGGCGGAGTTGTTGGCGATGGCGGCGCGCACAGATGCGACCTTGTCGGTGGCGAGAAAATATAGAATTTCCGGCTGCGCATTGGGGTGCTCAGCCACCTCTTGGCGCACCTTGACATCCTCATTGCGCGCCAATTCCTTGGCTTCTTCGTAGTCGAGGGTTTTACCCCTGCGAAATTTATCCAACAAGCTTTTAAGCATGACGATTGATCTCACCTTCCCAATGCGCGCCCCTCAGCCCCTAACCGGGAACAAGTTCCTCATATAATTGACCGAATGAACACCATCGGCAAGTACGTACTATGTATGACATAAGACGTAAGGCCGTGCTTGCGAAGAGGCGGCCTTATCGCTAATGTGCGCCCCGTAAGCACCCGTAGCTCAGCTGGATAGAGCGCTGCCCTCCGAAGGCAGAGGTC
>Ga0209345_10001218_pt1 | contig 31291 bp, 52 predicted proteins | sample Cruoilmetagenom7_FD_187294 | JGI IMG/M metagenome (GOLD analysis project Ga0209345, IMG submission 187294) | Oil polluted marine microbial communities from Coal Oil Point, Santa Barbara, California, USA - Sample 7 (SPAdes) (version 2) | ecosystem: Environmental > Aquatic > Marine > Oil seeps ...
CCTTTGACGAGGGTGCACCAGTTGGTATGATAGTACTTTAAAAAGCAGGGCCGCGCCGTAACAAGCGCGGCTTTTTGCTGGAGAGACGTGAGGACCGAGAGAGAGACCGGGCGTCTTCTTCCTCTTCCGATGGACGGTATCGGCGAATTTTGAATCCGACAGACTGACTCGGCGAATTTGGATGACGAAAACGAAGATTGATATGCTCCGGACGATACCCTCTCGGATAACGACCGTCGGCGATTTTCTACTTAGGGATTAATCCCCGGGATTTTGTAGCAGATGGATAACATCTTGTACTTTCTCACAGTACACACCATCGTGATACTCTGCCTCTTCTAAGGCAGTGCTTTCCCAATCCAGATACGGTGAGCCCCCATCCCAGACAAGAAATTCAGCGTTGTTATCGTCCCAAGCGCAAAGCGTTGCTAGGCCGTGAACTTCGCCAGTTTGTGCGAGAAGAGCATAGGTGCGGCCATTGTGGTTGACGACTACCGGTGGAGCGAATTGTAGTGCAGGAGCCTCTTTATTAAGAGCCTGCATTAAATCGAGAAACTGTTGTGGGTGTGACATTGAGTTATCCTTTGTGGTAGCTTGTTACACCCTAATGTAGCATCTGACTTGGGTTAAGGCAAACTCTACTTATCTTCAAAGGACAATTTATTTCCAGTTATTTCCTAAAATTCGGTAATGTTGTGGTATGTGCAGAAACCCTCTTCTATATGCAAAGTACCGATAAATGGGCCTGTGGAATACCAGCCAACAAGAGTATTTCCAGATTCTTCAATGATATTCACTTCTGGATCATCCCCGTCCCATTGTTCTATCTCTACGTCAAATTTTCTCGCTATGTCGCTCAGTTTCATTAAACTAATCCCTTGTGGTAGTTACATACACAATATGCGCGTAAGGGCAACTTAAGACCAGTTCTATTTATCTCCGCGAGGAGGGATCACTCCCTCGCCGCTTCCCTGAGGCCGAGCATCGTGGCGAAGAGGATAACTGCCTGCTCTGGCGTCTGCTTATCTCTTAGAAGACACATGCACTCTATGTTGTCGGAGTAGATCTCCAGCTTATCGTCTTCCCTGTCGCCAATCCAAAATGAGTTGTCTGCTCGCTCTTCATGCACGAATTGATCAAACGTGACAGGTTCCTTGTACTCCGTCACATCGTTGCTTGCCGGGTGATAAAAGTAAAGAATTCCCATCAGCTGATCCTCCGGTCGGTGGTCTGGTAAACAGTAATCTTGCCTCCTCGGGCAAGGTAGTCTGCAACCAGTGCGTCTATCATTGCTTGTGTCATTTGTGGTAGCCTCGCGGGTTAGTGTTAAGTTGTACCATCAGAGTAGCGTGTGGCTCGGAGTGTGACAAACTCTATTTATCTCCAGGATGAGCATTTATTTCCATCTCGGGTTATTCCCCGATCTCAGAGATCTCAACGATCTATATGGATGAAGAGGACGAAGAGGACATTTCCTGTCGACTTTCAATCGGATCGTCCTTGTCGGCGATTTTTGAAAGATGGAGACTCTTGGAGACCTCGTCTGATTGATCGTATCGGCGATTTTAGTCTTCGTCCTCTTCTATCTCTAAGATCGGAGGAGTTATGTCCTTGGATTTCCCAAAGCGCTTCTCCCAATCATCCACACTGTCCATTTCTGCAGGAGCGAGCAATACTCCACCAGAGACATTGTGCTTGACTTCACGTTTATCTCGGTATCCCTCGTCATGCTTCTTCAGTTCCAGCTCGATGAGGCGAATAGGATAGATTGTCTCTTCGGAGACTAATGCACCAGTGCGATCGTAGCTCTTCTTTGTCGTCCCATTGAACAGTAGGTTTTGATGATGCCCAATGAGCTTGTCTTGGTACTCGGTCTCCTGCAGAAGAAAGGCCTCAGCGAAGTCTTCATCTTCTTCCATGTGGTGTCGTACTGTTTGAGGAGAAACTCCAGCCGCAGCAGCAGACTCTCCCATTCTTCCCCACTTAGCATATTCCCGTAGGAAGATCTCTTTGGCGTTGTCATCAAATTTATTTCGAGACATACGGATCACTGTGCGCCACTCTCCAGTGACCTCATCCATTATATCCAGTTTTATTGGCTTTGATCCACGAGATACGAGAGACCGAGGACGAACTCGTTGTCTGAACTCTTCATCGTACTTCTGTGCGTAATCTTCAATGTCGTCGGTCATCGTTTTCCTCATCAGTGTGCGTGCGAAGGTAGATCTCAGAGATCCCTCCTTTAATATTAGCACCACGAAGCCCAAGAAAGCAAGCCAGTTTATGTCCAGACTGGTCAGAAGTATTTCAGTAGAGTCAGCGGCGAAGCCGCCAAACGGTCCAACCTCCTGTTTTTATTACTTCTTTTATATTATTATAAATAATAAATAGTAGTATACTTCACTACTCTACCACCCTCCAGCCAGCTACTCCCACCTCCTTGGGCATTTACCCTGCAACTTCCGTAAGCCAATTTGAGAAGTACCAATGTATTTATCTCCAAGCACTTATTAAGCCTTTACAGACACTTACCCATAATATATCTTTCACCTTATATACAACCGAGGAAATGACATGCATAGACATAACCAGTTTTTACCAACAAGACCCAATACCATTGGAGACGACCAAGAACCATTGGATTATCGTACACATATCGACGACCCTCGTTCAACCTACAATCTGTATGACCCAAAGAACATGAAGGCTCAGCTGATCCTTTACTGGTGGTGCAGAACGGACTTTGTTAATTTCGTGCCGATGGCTGACCTTCATGCGGTTTTATTTCCACGATACCCGGAAGTTACCAAGAGACAGATGGGGCGGACTATTCTGCTAGCAACAACCTATGATCCACGTAAGATGAAGGGCGTGACGAAAGATAACCCGAAGGCAACCATGTGCTATTTCTGGCAGCATAGAGAAGAGCTGCAATACGGATTGGAGTGGATGCTGTCAATGTGGATTTGGCGGTTGGAGAATGAGTGGAAAGATATACAGGACAATTCACCAGAACAGCACGTTAAAATGGTGACCAACATTTTTGATGATTTGGCTGCGTGTTCGGAGGCAGATATGAGAAGCCTGTATGCCGACGAGACCAGCAGCAGTCACGTTTTTGGACTTAATGAGCGTGTGGAGTGGAAGGCCCTTTGGGCTAAATATGAAATGACCAAGGAAGGGAGAATAGGGACATCGGTCTCGAAGGCACCTGTTACTCTGAGGAGTTTCTCCTGAGGATAGGTCTTATTGAGCTTGAAAGGATGCTTGTCTGGCGACAATGAAAGGACCATCCTTCTTGCAACAGATTCGGATTAGCATACTCGGCGATTTCCTGTCCACATTCGATGGGATCAGTGAACTGATTTAACGGTACAAATGTTTCGCCTCCTGGAGACAAGGCTATTAAGAGGATGATCGGTTTCATTGGAGCGACTCCATCAATGAGTTATGGTTTCTCCCTGTATCTCCAGCGAGCGACGTTTTCTGAAAGCGGCCTTCAGCTCCGAAACGATATAATCGATGCGTTCCTCACACTGAGCTGCTTCTACAGCTCTACCTTCAACGAGCAGTTCCATCTGCAGATGTTCCCAACGAAAGCTGAGTTCACTTTGCAAAACACCAACCTTCTCCCGTAGATCACATAGCTCACACACGTTGTATGCCTTTCTAGGAGCCCTCTGGCCCTGTTGCTGGTATGGTTGCCCGCGCCGCTGTATCCACCGCGTCCACAGCGGCGTCTGAGGCGTCCTTAGCCATCTGTTCTAGTGGTATGTGCGGTGTATACCCATTAAAACACCTTTCTAAACCGCTGATCATTCCCTTACAGAACATACGAAGATTTTCACTCTTACGACGCAGAGCTCCAATTTCGATAGTCTGTTCATTGATCAATTCTATGGCATTCGTCAAGACATCAGAAGGCTCTAGTCTAACTGCCGATTCTGGGTATCCATCACGCAACCTCGCAAGAGCTTGACATATTTCGCTTGGGTTTCTCATTCTAACTGCTCCATGACTTTATTAGTAAGTTTCTTCATGGACATACGAAGATTTTCGTATTTACGACGTGCGTTCTCTTCATCCATCACAAGCTGTGCGATACCAACCATTATACCGTTGACCACTGTTACTCTATCGTCGGTTGGACCATCTCTAAGCTTTCTTAATTCTGCTAGCAGCTCATGCCTTGGTGTGACATTTTTGTCCCATAATTCCAAGGCTGCGGCGATATCTTGAGGAGATCGTCCCATGTATGTTATAGACATCAGCTATATTCCTTGAACTTCGCCCATAGGAAATCACCCAACAGGAATAAAAGAACAACGTCAATGAAGGCCAAGAAGAGACCCTCATCACACCAGTCCTTCCAGATAACTATAGGTGCGACAATACATGTCGTCGCCATAGCGAGTAGTACCAGTACAAATCTAACTTTCCACATTTGTTATTTCTCCGGTTGATTGCAGGGTTGTCCAGGAAGTGTATACTTCAACTTCGGTGCGCATGAGTTTAACAGAACCCCATTCGCCTTCTCCATCTGAACCCAAGAAGAGGCCACAGCCGACAAAAGCCACACCATTTAATTTCCAGACTGGACGTCCAAGCTTGAGAGCCGCTTCCTCGTCCACCAGAAGGTTATCTCCATTGGGAAGAACGCATCCAATCTGAACGATCTCGACCTTATGGTCCAGCCATCTCATGGCATCATACACCGAGGTGATATCGTTCTTCCTGACGATTACTTCTTCTACCGTCCGGATATATGGATTGACCAGAATTCCACGCATTAGAAGTTATCCTGTCTCATTAGAAGTTCACCATTATCACCAAACTGTTCGATCTCGAACGTTGCGTTCGGCCATGGACCGTTATTTTTCCAACCGCTCATCTGATCCATAGCGGCACGGAATTGTGTATCAGGATCAAGAGTTGATCCATCTTCAATTCTGTTCCACCACGGCATTGTCTTGAACTTATCGCCTGAGCGAATGGTGCAGATCAGACGCTTATCGGTTGATTTCTCTGGGTCTTCGACCACGTAGAGTTTTGTCACGTTGTAATTCATTGTGGTAGCCTCCTAAATTAACTTGTACTCTGATAATAACACGGCAGGCAGGGCAGGACAAACTCTATTTATCCCGCCCTGACAAGTTATTGGGTATTCAATGAGACGGTTGCCTCACCAGCAGCATGGACTCTATTTGTCTCGTAGTCAACACGCTGAGGTCCAGGGTAGACCGTCACCTTGCTTTCAACATAACGAGGCTCGATCCGGCCACTGTCACCCAAACAGAAGACCCAAGTAGCGGACGTATTTTTCGACGCGAAGATGCCATTGGGTTCTGGCTGTTCTACCACCGCATAGTTTCGATGGGAAGGACCAGCATCTGCACCAACTCCAAAGAGACGTTGGCTCTGCACCAGAGGGTTCGTCAACGATGTGTCATACGGCATACCGAAGCCCATTGAACGACAGTCACCTTCGATTACACTAGTATCACCGCGCCAGACAGAGTGCGTAGTGACTGTCTGGTTCCGCACATTATAGAGCTGAATGAGCAGGTCTCGCTCCAGCGAATAGTCGTAAGCCGGAACAGGTTGTGCGATGAGCATCTGTCCTTGCTGTTGCTCGACTGCTTTTGCTTCTTTGTCCGTGGACGTCTGTTCGTAACAGGCTGCAAGCACGAGCAGTGGGATCAGTATCAGAAGTTTCTTCATATCAGTTCTCCAAGGAGTTGATCTGGATGCGGATTGCAGCCAGTTGCGCTTCATAATCAGCACGGGTTGCGGAACTGAGATCACCGCGTCGTAACTGCGATTCAATCTCTGCCTTTGAAGCGAGGAAGGTATTCAGCTTCGCCTGATCACCAGCTTGACGCTGATAACTCTGCTCGAAAACCTTTCGCTCAATGTATGTCTGTCCAACAAGACCGGCATAACGAAGTCCACTAAATACGGTAATGCTGATGATCAACAACATCAAGATCCACATCCACCATCCAGCGAATTCTCTCTTTTCTCCCATCTTATCTCTCCGTGTTATGTTAAGTTAAGATCGGCGGACCACCCGCCACTCTCTTTATCTTACGACTGTGTTTCGATATCGAACTGGCTAGGCCAGTGGTACATCTCTTCAGTGTGTTTCGACACAGGTGTACTACATATCACCGTCGGACCATAGATCATCGCTCGTCGGATCGTTTCATCATCCGCACTATAGTTCCGCATGAACTCTACCATTTTCGGTATCTTATTAGTCTTACGAGGGAGAATGTGTTTCTCGAGGGCTTCGAGATCTACCATAGACAGATGATTGATTATCTGTGCATGGAAGTCACGAAGCCCCCCGTAAAATCCGCAGTCACAGTGCCTTTAGGCACACCATTCTTGAACCGTTCGGCCAGAGCAATTGGATCCATGTCCTCTAATTCTTTCATCCGACGCTTTATCTTCTTGGCTCGGTGCTTGTGATTGCGCTTCGCAGATTTCAGTTCATTAGCATGGCGCTTCTTGATCGCTACCAGTGAAGCATCACGGTCCTGATCTTGCTTCGCCATCGCGATATCAGCCTGATCAGCCAATTCATTGAGAATATCTTTATTCCCATTAACGATTAGTGCGCGACCCTTCGCCGCGTTTGGTATGTGACCCATTTGTTATCTCCTTAAATTGCCACGACGGATACGATCCATCACTGATTTTTCGTTCTGGTCTTTAATGTGTTTGGTCTCAAGCTGTAGATCGAGCTGATCATCAACAAGTTGGTGGATTTTAACACGAATTTCTTCCTGCTTGATCATATCCTCAGCTTCGATAGAAGCATCAAATTCAAGCATGGAGATACGCATCTGAGAGCTGATAGCTTCGGCTCGCTTTGAGATCTTCAGTAGATTTTCGATTAGTTCTTGCATTTAATTACCTTTGGCAGTTGGTTGGGTGGGGCGTACACACGGACATATATACGCCCCACTAGACGTCACCCCGCATTGGCATAAGCTACCACACCCGCCAGCGCAAAGGGACCGCCACGGACCACTATATAGCGGTCCGTATAAGCGACGCTCTGTATTCCGCAGGACAGAAACGCCGCCTGTTCAGTGGAGAAAGGGTCATGTAATCTACTTGCTTCCATATCACATTACCATTTCTTAGATATTTTCGTTGCACTTCACCAGATGGGAGAAGTCTTATGGTCTTGGGCCTATTATATTTGATACGGCTCCTAAACCATGTCTTCATCTAATAAAACCTTTTATTACTAGGGCCAACCTAAGCTATAGGCTGGCCCGTGACCACTTTAGTTTATCGGCGGCCTTTGTCTTCATTCTTGGATCCATCCCGATCTTTGCCACCACGACCATCATTTCCACCGCGACCATTATGCTCTGAAGCATTGTCGTTATCACGATCTGGTTCGCAGTCGTCGCCATCGCCATCGCCATCGCCATCGCCATCTGGTTCTTCAACCTCAATTTCCGGATCAGTGATCTCAGGTTCTGGACGATCCCGTTCAGGCTCGTCGTCGCTGTCAACGTGATCATCATTATAGCCATTACCGCAGGGCAGCAGCCCAAAGAGAATGCGACACTTTGGGCCAATGACGATAGGGTCTTCAACTGCTGGATTAAACGAACCGGCGTTGCCCATAGAAGCGGACAGCGTGATCGTCAGTGCTGATGTCAAAAGTAGTTTCTTCATTGTAGTTTCCTTACGGGTTGATCGTAAAAACGATAATTAATAGTGAAATTAGCGAAGCCACAATTAATGCACTAATTGAAAATCCACGCGGTACTTTTCGCCCAGACACAGTAGCCATCGTGATGAAACATACAAACACGACAACCGACATTAGATAATAATCGTAGAATATTTCCATTATGGTAGCCTCCTAACATACAAATACTATGCCATAGGAAAAAAGCTATGACAAATTCTATTTATCCGGTCGCTGAGTCCCAGTCCTCATACTCGAACATCTCTGGAATATAGGATTCTAGGATAAGGATTGTTTCTAGACGTTGCTTTCGCCCAAGATCAGATCTAAATAAAACACCGACACGAAACTTAACAGTTCCTTCGATTAATTCCTGTTCACCACGCCATCCTGGAAGTTGATCACCCAAGGAGGGACCAGTGTAGATGCCAACGCAATCGAATGGTGTATTACCCCACTTAGGAGAAGGGTTCCAGAAACCTACTCGTATTCCTGCTGATATATGCACGTAATCCACCATGTTGGGATGATAGTATCACCCGCTTATAACGGGTGACAATATCTTTTGTTTATGATTAATCTTTGAAGCCCATGTCAAGCCCACGCAAGAACTCTTCGATAGCATCGACCCTGCGAGAAATTGAGGAGCTACTGTTGCCACGAGGTACGCGAATTTCACCAAACATTTCTTTACGGACACGAGACACAGAAGCGGAAGAACATTCAACGATATCTGCAATGCGTAAATCAGACCACGAGCCATCGTAGATCCATATATCCCCATTCTCTTTGAGATGCTCCTTCAATAGTCCCTGAATAGCAAATATCTGCTTTAGTGTGGCGACGGTGCGGGTTGTTTTCCGTCCTTTATCAATAGTCATAGTCTATCTCCTGTTCTGCGGCCCATTCATAGGCGTTATTGATCACATCTGAGCCGCCATAAAAGAATGTGATAAATTGTGTTTCTGTTAGGATCAGTGAAATCATAGCTTTAGTTCTGTTCTCTCCATGAGGAATATCAGTAAGCCTGATTTCAGATATTTCAAATTGGGCTGGTGAGCCTGGATCACCAGGATCGTTCAATGAAGGCATGACCATCGGTTCTGGAAGTTCTGTCATGGTGAGATCTACCTCACATAACGCAGACTTCCAGATAGAGTACCCGCCATTAGTTTCTTCCAGAATATTGAAGTCTTCTAATTCAAAAGTTAATGTCATTGGAAATTCTCTTTTAGGAAATCAGTTATATCTTCAGCCGCTATCTCCAACTCACTGATCTTATACTTCTTACCTGTGATTTCACCAGCAGCATCAGCAGCCTTACGCTTTGTCATACCGCGTTGCGTCATACCAGCACCAAGGAGGCGGCAAGTGCCTCTTACTTGGGCTATTCGGAAGCGTGAATATTGTTCTGGTGTTGTTATCACGGTAGTCTCCTTAAATAATCCGGGGAATGCGAAGTCCCGTGCCCCGGTCACGACTCAAAGGTAAAAAGTGCAAAAACCCTGCCTCGCTTATATATTAAGTATAGCCGTAGTAAAGTAGTTGTGACAAATTCTATTTGTCATTCATTCCATCAGTTGGTAATTCGTTTGGATTGACTTGCATAAAGCGAGCAATCTCGAAGAACTCTCGACAAGGACGAGTCCAAGTAGGAGAAGACATTGGACCATCGCATCTGTAAACCACGACAGGTGTCATCGTTGCTTCTTCGATAGCGAATGCAATTATCTCATATCGCTGATTAGTTTTCTTATGTTTCCACCAACCGAACTTTGGTTGATACTGACTACTTGGATCTGCGATTGTCATGGTTTTCCCCTATCTACTTCTTTAAGCATTTCTTGAGCAACAGCATCAGATATTTTCCATCTAACCGGTTCCATAGCCATTCTCTCATAGCTTAGATACCATTGATTGGAGTTATCTAGTTCTAACCGTAAATTACGCCATGTATTTCTGGGATCATCTCTACTTCTTAGAAATCCAACATAACTCAAAACGGTATATCCTCTTCACTAAGTGCTTCTTTGCAGGCTTCAATGATATCATCTTGATCGATGTTCTCTATCAACCATCTGATCTGTTTCTCAGTCAGACTGACATCAATCTGTTCTTTCCGTTCTTCGACCGTGGTGAGGTTCCGGTACATAGTGCGGACACGCTTTGGGAGAACTCCTCCATCAGTGTTAGCTCGGTATCCCATGGAAGCAAAGAATGGAGTAGACGGAGCAATATGTGGTTGATCGAACGGAAGACTACCCTCATAGAAGGCATCTTCATCGGCATCCAGTACCTTATCAATGATATCTTGGTTAGCTGTTGCCATAATGGCTTCCATGATGCGACACCCGTCGCTGTAGGGCCATTTAGAAGTTCGATCCTCGGTTAAGGTGACACCAAGATTGAAGTCATAGGTATACAGCGAAGGCTTGTTCAGGTCGGTGACCCGCAATCCACGGAAGAAGATATAATTAGAAGGACCATCGTAGATACTAAGCGGACCAATCTCTAGTACCAGTTCCTTCTCTGGTGGTAGGAATATCTCTTCATTTAGGTAAGCTTCTTCCATTTCTGGGCAGTCAATCACAATGACAGTTCTACCTTCTCCGATATGACCATGCTCCCGCAGAAACAGACTGACCTCTTTGCCAGTGTCTTCAATGATAAAGCTATTACCGGCCTCATCACGGGTGTTACTCTCCAGCTCACGGACAGCCATCCACGGCTCCCAATGCTTTCCTAGCTCAGTCGTATAGCCGAGCTTCTCCTTCTTCCACTTGTTAAGGAAACCTTTGCGTCGGCGAACACGGATCATACCGAACTCAGTGCCACGGAAGTCTTCCTGATCTGTGTAGAATTCATATTCAGTTTCGCCCAAGAAGAGACGAAAGGTCCCACCAAGGCGAAGGCATACAGCGATCGCGTATTTGAGACCAGTTCCGAAGAAACCAATCGGGTTTTCTCCTAACTTAACATTGATACCGAAAGTAGTCGCCGCCGCCAGCGGCATCAGTCCATCATTTTGAAAACAAAACATTAGGTAGATATTCCTTTTATCTAAGCACGAGAACCACGCAGCCGAGTGAACTTGATATTCAATTGACGACTATGTTCTCTTTCAGTACGACGTTTAATCGCACGAAGGACCTGACGGGTCGGCTCGCGCTTGATCACTGGGATCTTGGCGTTAGCTTTCTTCTTGGCTGTGTCGCGATCAATCGCACGGTAAAGGCCAGCTCTAGCAGGCTCGGGGAACTTGAACGAGATGTTCCAGTTGTTGGTGATCAACCGCTCTGCTGCTGTCATGGTGTGCGACCGGTTGTCGTAGTAGTTAGTGTTTTTCTTGCGGAAGCGGCGGCGTATTTTCTTAGCGATACGTGACATTAGTGACATTATGAAATCCTTTTCACATTTGACTGTTGACGTTGAATTGGACGACTAAGATTGACTCTGTTACCAGCGGCCTGACCTTGACTATAGGCACTGAGATTCATATTGACGCCAGATCTGCGTGATTTCTTAAGCTTCACATCTGGCAGCATACTCTCCATACCTTGTTCAATCAGTGCTGTCTTGACTTCAACTAGATCATTACCAGTGCTGTCGGAAACCACAGTGCGAGCCTCTATCAGCTCTTTTAACCGTCCGTTTACGCGCTCTGCAAATCCTATCATGAATGACCAGTATTGAGTGTGGCGCGACTCGTCTGATTTAGCGTTAGTTGATAGGAATTCCTTCCATCCTCGATCCATGCTGTCGTGGATCAACCCAAGAAGAAACTCGGCCATCTCAACATCGTTTATCAAGCCGAACATCTTTAGATGCTTCTTTCTGGGTTCCGCGTATGATGTCCAGGCTTTTATTCCACAAAACTTCCCAATGGTGGTCGCGCAGTATTTCTGGGAAGGATGGATCGCCTTCTGGCGCTGCGTGAACTCCCCCGAGCGCATATCGCGCTTGAACTCAACAGCTTTAAGATCAGCCTCGGTAATACCGTGCTTCTCCATTAGCTTTTCGGCAATGGACAACGCTGCCATTGCTTCATCTTCAGTCGCACCGTTCTCAGGGATCTTAGCCTTGAGCGCAGCAATCTTTTCAATCATATCTTTCATGGTAGTCTACTCTTCTGGTTGTTGCTCGAGCATACCTTCCAAATAATGGTTGGGTGCGATAGAGTATCCCAATTGAATGAGAGCGTCTGCCGCCCATGCTCGTGCAAAGTTGATTAGGTACATTGGTTATCCTTATTTATTATTATTAATTATAGCTCAAGGATAACCTCGAGACCAGTTCTACTGTTCGCCAAATGTTACGAACGTAGCGGGGATTTTCATCCACTTAGATTTGTTCTCACGTGGAGACAAACACTTACTGTCAATCGTTGTAACGCGCCAGATCACACCCGAGTTAATCTCCAGCATCACATCGCCCTTAACGACTTGACCCTTCTTAGAGATCACGTGTATACTTTTAGACTTTGGACCAGATGGATCCATACCGAGCATTGTGAGTTCAACAGTGTGTGGTGTCACGATCTCGATCGCATCCTCTGTGAAGCCGACACATGCGCCATTTTCACCCTTCATTTCTAGGACCATCTGCCCCAGAGAATTCTTAGTGAGGAACGTGCCGTAGCGAACAGGATCTTCCTTGGTTTGATATAGAGTAGGTTTTGTCATAATTAATTCTTCCTCTGGTTGGTTGCGATAGAATTGAAAGTCCTCTGCTTCACGCCACTTTCTGTCGTGTTTAGTGTAATGCGTAGAACTCTGGTAAGTGAAACGAATATACCATCCAGGTGTTGGAATGTATCTGCGTTCCGAAGATCCCCATCTGTGCTTCGCATAATAAGGCGGTCTCTCTAGGTGGTAATCAACTTCCAATACAATAATCTTAGACGTACCGGTCTTCAACCGTACCTCATCTCCTGTCTTGAAAGGTGGTTCAAACATATCTCTTTCCTAGCAGGCGGGGTCGACAGAAGTTCCTATCCATCGACCCCTATTGCTTTGATTAAACATCAAGTGCTCATCTAAGAGCAGCACCCGATCAACTTTTAGACCACTGAGGTCATATCATTCTTATCAACGCGCTCTACCACTGAGCTACCCGCCTTCAGTTCAATAAAAGGTTTTGGTAAGCGGGACTGGATTCGAACCAGTGACTTCATTTTAAAAACGACCTCTTGTCTTCCAGTTACTTCGTTTCTCACACTGAGGGGCATAAATCTCTCAAGTATGAGTCACGGACATTGTTTGCAAACTCAGTTTGTTTCCGTTCCGTGTAGGTTAGTCTCAGTCTCAGTCTATCCCCTATGGGATCAGTTTAGCCTTGGATATATCCGAAGATCTCCTTGGCAATGCTTAGATCTTTGACGTCGACGGTATTCGCACGTTGGCGAGCCTTCTTGACAGCAGAGATCATTTTGTCACACCGTCGCAGCATAGCAGATTTCTCGTGCGGCGTAATCATGCTTGACGTATGTACAGTTTCAATTCGGGCGACTGGAACATCTTCGTTCCATTTCTCCACCTGAGCTGGATGCTGGGCAGTTGCCTCAGCGACAGTCAAGAACTTGAGCGTCTTCTCACCCTTCATCGCAACGGTCGGTTCAGACCGATAAACTCCAGAACCGAGATTGGCGTCTTCAGACCACTTGATCGACATCTCAAGTGTTGGAATAACCATAATCATTTCTCGGACAGATTTAAGGCGGCTCTCCATACCCAAGAGGAAAGTTGCCGGAACATCTTTCAAGATAGTGGTTCCATCTACGACCAAATCTGCTCGAGCGCGGCCATTGGCTTCTTCAAGTTGCAGAAGCGCATCGTAATGACGTCCAATGCTTTTGAAAGCGTGATCAAGCTTATCAGAGACTGTGGTCACCATCTGCTTGCTTTCAGCCGTGTTTTCACCTTCTCGCCCACTGTCAAAGAAAGCTACGGTCTTTGATGATCCACGAAAGTGATCCGCTTTCTTACCAAAGACTGCACTAGTCTCGTTGGTCACCGCCTGCGCGGTGTTGGTTGTGTCGGCCATGACCGCCAGCAACTCGTGAAGTTTAGCCATTTGTATATCTCCAGTATTTGTTATTCTGATATATATAACTTACGCGCAGGTGCAAGGTAAGACAACTTCTACTTGTCTATCTGAGTGCCTTTTAATCCACCTATTGGTCTTCTTGGTTTATAGATTTCTATGGTTAGGCCGTTAACACTGTCCCAGCATTCCAGATCTGGATGATCCTCTGCCCATTTCTCTATTCGGAGGTCTTTTATCCAGTCCCAATTCATAAAGAAACAATGACCTTTACTTTGTTGAAAGTGACCCCATGTCTCTCTAGCCTGGAACGGTACTTTTCCACCCATAGATTTGAGCAGTTTTTCCTTCAGTTCTTCGTGAGTCATCGTGTTCTCCCACAGATCGAAAATCAATATTACTATGTCGGCGAAAACAGATCCAGCTGCTCTGTATCCATGTCGTCTGGGTCACGGAAGCCCAAGAAGGTTGGAAATCTCGGCTTGTCTTTTATACCGACATTGAAATACTTCATTTTTACGATTTTATCAATATAGTCTTGTCGGCGATCCCACACTTTTTGGCGGATCTCGTCGTCTAGTCCTGTTCCAACTCTGCACGTGAAAGGAGTTCCGTCCTCGAAGCTTCCACTAACTTCAAGAGCGCCGAGAGTGTCCTTGCCGATAAGGTTCTCTTTATGCCCTGAGCGTTCCGTGTGACCGAGATTATCAAGCGTGGCTTCATTGGCATTGTGCATCTGTTCGTGGAAGTCGAGGATTTTGCATTCTGTGTCAATCCAGCCACCTTCTTTCATTTTTATGCATTCGCACTTCACAGGTGAGCCGCGTCCATATTTGTAATAAGCCTGCGGATCTCGGAGGATGATACCCTCCTGCCCTTGGGCAATCATTTCCTCATGAAACTCGTTCACGTCTTCCATGGTCTCCAATAACCTAGTTTCTGCGGCTTCCATACGAGGTTGATCATGACTACTCATAGTCCATTGTCCAGCCACAGACTCAACCATATCGAAACGCCGTTCAAATATATCTGGTTCGTCCCATTTATCAAATACATAGAATGTGAACATATCCAGTTTATCATAACTCATTACAAAGCTACTAGTTCTCTGGAAGCATCCTTCTGCTGTTGGGTCCCCGCAGATTATTTCCCCATCCATACCTTCTAAGAAATCTTTATTCCAGGAAACCCACGATTGGACCTCAGCTGATCGAACAGGTTTGATACTACGAGTCCACGCAATACCGTCACGAATAAATACGCGAATTCCGTCATACTTGAGTTGGCCCAAGAGAGGACCTTCCTCCAGCTTCTTCGCTACTTTAGTTGCGTCGTACTTGCCCGCTAGCATTGGTTTCATGTGATATATCCTAATTCTATGGTTTTATTGTACCAAATAACCAGCAGCTTGACCAAACCTTTATATCCACGCTTCCGGAGGCCGCATATGGCAGGGCAGGGCATAGGGTGCGGCCTGTGGTGGTGCTGGTGGTACGGTAGGGCGCTAACGCGCCTCTAGCGCGTCTACAGCGTGTCTAGTTTTGGTATATTTCCACCATCACGGTCGAAATTATCTTTAATATTGGTCTTATGGACCTCGCGCTTATATTCTGAGCTTTCCCTATTGATTCTACTGTTTTATTGTTCATAGAAGATATCAGAAACCTAGTTCCAAATTCTCCAATATGCCTACTGATTTCTTTTTCTTTTTCAGTTGGATTTTTCACGTTAGAAAAGAATCTGGTCAAAGCATCTAACTCTTCAAAAGAGAAAGAGACACTATAAGGTCTTTCTGACATTAATGCAGGAATAATTGAATTTTTCATTCTGGATCACGGAGTACGTATCCCCGTCCCCATACTGTCTCGATATAGTTTTCGCCACCTGTGGCTGATTTTATTTTGTTACGCAACTTGCATATGAATACGTCTATTATTTTGAGTTCTGGTTCGTCCATGCCGCCGTATAGGTTATTTAGGAAAACTTCTTTGGTCAATATCGTATTTTTACGCAAGGAAAGTAATTCCAACATTTGGTATTCTTTACCTGTTAGTGGTACTATCTTGTTTCCTGAACTAACAGTTTTTTCATCCAGGTTTACATCAATAGAACCAGTCGTAATGATAGATTGTGGGTGTCCATTGGAACGACGGACGATTGCCTGGATGCGAGCCGCCAGTTCTTCGCGATGAAAAGGTTTGGTCAAATAGTCATCAGCCCCGAACCCAAACCCCTTAATTTTACTTTCTGTGTCATCATCAGAGGTTAAGAACATTATAGGAGTTGAGAGGCCAGCAGATCTGATCTGACGCAAGACTTCATAACCACTGATGTCAAATAAACTAGTATCCAACAAAATTAGATCATAATCATAAATTGTCGCTAACTCAACACACTGTTCCCCTGAATCAGTTGTGAAAGTTTTAAATCCAGCGTGAGTTAGCATTAGATCAACACTATTCGAGGTTGTTTCATCTTCTTGGGCAATTAGAACTATCATTAACTTTCTCCTGTTATGCTTATATTTATAATAACACACTAGTTGGCAAAGACTAGCTATTTAATTCTCTGTGATGACTAATAAATTCCCACGGTCCTATGAAATAATCTTTCCAGTTAGATTTTAGTGTTTCCACAGATTCTCCTAATTCTGAAAATGGATCGAGATAATCATGAGTTCCGTTAGCGAGCATTTGTATTTGACCGAAACAGATATCGTTCTGCTCTTCGCAAATCACATGCTTAAATCCACCGTCCTCTGTAAAGTGAGTGAATACCAAATCAAATATATCAATGTCGGCGATTTTTAATTTTTCCGCGTCTCTTAGGTACGGACAATCAAAACAAGGTGATTCACAAGCCATTAAAAGGGAACCTTTATTTCTCCGAGTTCTAATTCCACAGGAGACGGCCATTCTCGTTCACCATATAATTTATCCCATGTTTTACGACACTGCTCTAAGGTCCCGAGATCATAATGGTAAAGTCTTTTCTTAACTCTGTGAGACTGACCTGTCTCTTGATCATACTCTTCAACGGAAACCCGTTTTTGCATTTTGTTTATATGTGGAACCACCCTGTTTAGAAAGCGACCCAAGAGAGTCGCGTTCCCTCTTCGAGCAAACTTCCATTTGTCAGCATAGTTTGTATAGTCTTTTTCTAGAAGTTCAGTTTGAACATCACGTTGCCAGCTATCATGACCTTCAAGAATATATCCATCCCATAGCTTGTGATACCACCATTCCTCTTCAACGCCCATTGACATAAGTTTCTGCTCTTGTAGTGCATCTGTCTGTGGTACGTTGCGAACTTCAAATCCCTCTAAGTCGACGTTTTGAAGATGGTATAGAAGTGCTTCATATCCACCATTTTCCATTTGGGCTGTTAGTGATTTAAAGAACTTTGAGTCTTGCTTACGGTTCTCGCCCATATCTAGGACGAAGTAACGTCTTTCATCTCCAGTTGCTCTAATGACATGTGGATCGTTGGAAGCCATGATGAGGTGAACATAGTTGGGATAGGGTTCGGTGTCGATGCCCTTGGCTTCAATTGGAATACTGTCCTCAGTAATAAGCATCTTGAGAACACTTTCATGTCGCTTATCACCAGCGAAAAAAGCCTCATCCGCAAACAAAGATATGACATCTCGTAAGTGAGCGTTGAAGTTTCCGACAAGGTGTGAAGGATTAGCAACGTGTAGATGGTGTCTGCCAAAGAGCCGCCCGAAGGTTCGTGCGAAATAGCCTTTACCAGTACCCTTACCTCCTCGGAGGACAATCGCAACTTCTCCTGGACTTGCAGGCGTTTGAACAACTCTTGCCATCCACTTAATGAGGTAGTCATAATGTTCCTCGTTTCCACTACATACGTTTTCTTTCAGATGTTCTAAGTATATAGAACAATCTCCAGGGATTGGTTCCACATTAAATCCTCTCCATAGATTATAAACTCCAGGCTGATCACCCTGTGGCATGAACTTCATCGTATCATATTGCCTGCGCATACGATGATTAATCCAGTATTTACCCAATGGGACGTTCACTGGTTCACCTTTGTCAGTGGAGCCAATATTCACTTGGATATTTCCATACCGATTACGGATATCGTCGAAACTTGACATGGTGATGCGACTGCGGTGGAGTACGTCATCCTCGATCTCCTCAATGACACGACACTTTCCTCCGATGTTACCAATAATCGCATGTCTATCATTCATCTTGGTGAGGTTAGGATCCTCGCTATATTCTTTGGCCCGTTTAATCTGGCGGATAGCATATTTCTCGGCTCCACCCTTGAGCTCCACGACACTGCTTGCGATCCCCCATTCAGGATCTGTTAAAATAGCAAATATTACTCCGTCTGGAACATTGCAGCGAGCAAGAGCACATACGCAGTCAAACAACCAAGCTGATCTAGAGTTGTCTCCCTCCTTCGGTTGATCAGGATGCTGTCCTTGGGCAATGATAACCTTAACTCTATCAGGGACATCCCAGACATCAAGTTCACTAAGATCTGCGATTTTCTCTACATTTCCAGGGATATCAACTTTTACACCGTATTCTCCACCATCGTGGCGTCCCGGACCAGTAGTCTGAACCGATTGTGCTTTTTTGAAGTCTTCTAATGGATAGACATTTTTCTTATCAAATTCCAGTAACTTAGCAAGTTCCTTAGTGCGACCTTTCTTTAGTTTCTTGGCATCTGGTACATTTACCGTTCCAGGAAGGCGCATGATGCGATCTACGTTATGACAATGGTCGCCTCCGAAGATCTGTTCTAATCGTTTGTTATAGAGTTCGAACTCTAACCACGCTGCTTCTGTCCCATCTATCCTGACAGGCTTATCTATTTTCCAGAAAGCTTGATAACCACCGCCCGAGAATATAATTACAGTGGGTTTCGGAATTCCTTTTGGTAGACGGTCAGTTAGTATACCCAAGGCGCGTTCTCGTTCCTCGGTTAGGTCTTGCCCCTCTGCTGGGTCTATGTCAATATGCAGCCAATGGGCTTCGAACATATCCTCTTTGTTTGGCTTCTTAACTTTATTTGATTTTAGAAAAGCGAGGTTCGGCTGGTTCACTGTAAAGTAAATGTTCCGTTCGCCGTTATACTTGTCCAACCAAAAGAGACATTCCTCAATGGAATTTGGACCGAAAGGCTTTGTGTCAATGGCCTTCCTGTCTGTCTGAATTGCAGTAAGTAACCACGGACCCTTCGGATAAAATTTCTTTAGGAAATCAACTGATCGTTGAGACTCACCCTTCATGCCAGAACTCCTCTAGCTTATGAGAAGGCGCTTTCCCATTCTCCATGAGATTGTACCAATAGCGAGTGATATCCATAAGATCGGCGCATTCCTGCTGCGTCCAACCAGATCGGCGACGCCAGATCATACATTTCTCATGTGGTTCCAACGGTAATATCGAGAACATGAACGGAAGGAACTCCAGTGTATCATCAGCTTCTCTGATGCTGTACTCTCTTCTCCTTAGCTTAAATGACTTACACATTACCTTCTGACTGATACCAAGTCGTCGGCGGTAAATTAACGCGCGTTCTCCCGAAGATAGCTCAGTAATTTCTCCGTCTCTAGACCGTTCGGGAAATACAGTTCCGCATTCTTTATCATTTCCGGCCTCGTCATGTTGTCCCATAACTTCTCTTCCTTGATTTTCTTCCCCGACCAAAAGAACCATGACTTGCTAACTTGCGCACAGACTAGGGCCAAGCCGCCCCTGTGTTCTCGTCTCCAAAGCCAGACCTGCTGCTGCTGTGATAAGGGGTGTCCGAATTTCACTGGCTTGACATCTGCTGTCTTGGGCCAGTACTTCATCCACTTGCATTCAATCCACCCGCCTATAAAATTAATATCCGGTATTCCAAGTCCAGTAGACGGGCTTTCGATAGCCACTGCGTCAAGTGGTTTAAGCTTCTTAACCAAATTGGAACGTGAACTTGCTTCGGACATATCGTGAACCCTTATATTAGGCGGCAGAGGGGCATTTGACAAGTTCTACTTATCGGGGAATTACCTCTAATTCTACCCCTGCTTCGTTGAACATAGATTTGGAGATTTCAATCTCTTTTGCCCACCGTTCGGCGTAATCACTAGCCAAATCCTGAGACACGACCTTCTTGATGCCGTGCTGAATAATCAGTCCACAGCAAGCGCAACAAGGGAACTCAGTGGTGTAGAGAGTGGCGTCCTCGAACCCAAGGAGAGGTCTTTCTAGCTGCATCCTTCTCGCACCTGCGACCAGTGCGTTGGCCTCGGCATGGATCACCCTTGGATACTTCTGGGCACGATCTTTCCATCGATCTGTATAATTATGCACACCTGTCGGAAATTGGTTCCAGCCAGTGGAGAACACCATGCCCTCAAGAACAATCACCGATCCCACCTTCGTTGAGGGATCAAGGCTATTTCTGCTGGCTTTAACAGCATGTCCCATGAACATGTCATGAATGCTCATCGTTTTTCCACCTTGTCGATCATTAGATAAGACTTATATACGCAGCGGACTTGATGCTTGCAATCGTCCAAAGCGTAATGATAGATACCCTTCCGAGCAAGACTCTTGGTATTAAAACCTGCCGCATCATAGATTGTTCTAGTGTCACGGGTCTTATAGAACTGCCACGGCGGTTTAACCCCAACAAACTTGCAAGTCGCTTCCCATAGAACAGTGTCAAAGTTCGCACCTTGGGACCAAACAAACTGCAGACGGTTTTCTTTCCAGAAATTATTGAAACCGTTAACAACGGTTTTCAGATCCATCTGGTTAGTTTCAAGGACTTCTTTTGCAGACTTGCCTTGCCTTTCCCACCATTTAATTGTGTTGGGATCTTTGAAAGCTCCGTAGTCTATTTGATCATCTTCAGTGATATTCTTGTAGAATTCTTTGCCCAAGGAAGGAGTTCTTGGATCAAATGCAACTGCTCCGATTGAGCGGATGACGCAGCCCGCGCCAGTGCCGAATGTTTCCAGGTCTAACATACAGTGTTTCAAGTTATGTTCCTTCTACATGTTGGTGGGAACCGTCTGAGGCAATTGCCCATTCACGTTTCCGATTGATGACAAGTTTCTCGGCAACCTCTTTCATGAGGTCGAAGCCGTTCTTTTCACAAATTTGGATCAGGAAGAAGGCCACGTCGGCACATTCTTCACCGATTGACTTCTTATCCATACCGTTGACAATGGTAGAAACCAGTTCTGCCATCTCTTTGTTTCCTCGAATGGCGATGTTGAGTTCAGAATTTATGCCGAACTCACCTTCTGCCCAATCCAGGACCTCTTTCTGCAAACTCATAGCTTTTCCCCTTTTGATTACTAATCCAGATCTAACATGACGCGAGCGCCGCAAATTTTGGTATTATTTTATTTCTCCCCAGCTAGGACCACATTCGGTATCGACTTTGAACGGCACAAGTGGCTTACACCGCTTAAGAACGCAGTCGCGCATAATATCACCAACCGCCACGGCTTCTGCGACTGAACCATAGCTACCGTCTGTTTCATCATGAACCTGCAATTGCAGGTAGGCATCTGTTTTATCGATTTCGACCAGAGCCAATTTTGTTTGGTCGGCTGATGAACCTTGAATTATCCTATTTAATGCTTTGTGAGTATAGTCATAAGAACCGTCGTCACGCTGCTCAAAGTGCAAATGTCTATTAAATATTGTCTTTACAAATCCCCTTGCTTCAGCTCTAGCTGTAGCCGCTTTCGCCAATGCCCCGACAAATGGTGCTTCCCGGTCAAACTTGTCGAGAATTTCTTGACCTTCTTCGCCAGCCATCTCCTTGTAATAACCTGTTCCAGCTTCCATTCGTGCAGCCATCGCGTCTTGCTTGCTATCGTGGAACTCAATGCGACGTTTCCGACCCCATCCTGATATATGTGCCCAGCGAGTAGATTTACCGATGTCCACACAGAGTTTGGCTCCACCTTCTCCGTAACATAACCCAAGGTAGATCGCCTTGGAGAACCCTCGCTCTAACTTGAATTGCTTTGGTTTGTTCTTCATCCATTCGTCAACCGCTGCGTCACCGTTAACAATACGTGTCATCATTTCATGGTTATCTGTACTTGGATCGTCTCGGTAACGCTTGGCTGCTTCCTTGGCTTTTGGAAAGTCCATCAGTGCTGCAAAGTGTGTCGTCCAACGAGGTTCCTGCTGAGAGTAGTCATTACAGCCCCAGATTGCGCCCTCTTCTGGAATGAAGATCTTTCTCCAGTCTCCTGCGATTATTGGATCTCGGTCAGGACTCGGCTGCTGTTGCAGGTTAGGGTCAATTGCTGATAATCTGCCGTACCTGACACCTTTCTGCACACCGCTTTCTGTCTCAGCTGCTATCTGTTTAAATGAACAATGGATTTTACCATTGACAGCATACTTATGGATGGAAGCGGCGAAGGTAGTTCTAATCTTATTGACTTTACGAGCATGTAGAATTGCAGTAGGTACTGAATGTTCCTGACTTCCGAGCAAAGCCTTATCAATTTGTGGTGCTCCAGTAGATGTCTTATTTAGACGCATTCCGATCTCTTCGAGTGCTGGTGCTATCACCTTGGGTTTCCAGATATTATCTAGCCCAATGGAAACACCTGTCTCTCGTTTGACGAGATCAATAGCCTGTTGTTCTTCATCCATAGCCCATTTCTCAATGGACGCCAACTTTTCAAAATCAATTCGCACACCACGGCGACGCATTCTCACTAATACCGGAAGGACATCCGTTTCGAGATCCCATATTTCCTGAAGACCAGCTTTCCCGATCTTCTCTTCTTGTATCTTGAGAATTTCGAGTGGCGATGTGACATCTTGTTCCCCGTAGGCACCAACGAACCTCGCAGGTAAGCGCCAGAGACCTTTCTTAGCGTCAAGTCCATGGGCTTTTGCAGCTTCCACCAAAAGGGTTTCATCTTTAGCTTCGACGCCACATCTCTCGCCGATATTCTTAAGTGAATAGGACCAGTGCAGTTCGTTGAGTAAGGGATCAGCGATCTGAATGTCTCTAAATTTTGCATCTCGATGCCATTCAAACCCATCGTTGTATCCATAGTCGACATCATACGCGAGATTAGCACCGACATAGTCTCCGGTGAATGTCTTGATGTTAGACCGTAGGTAATTGAGGACTCCCTCTTCATCCATGTTATCGCCGCCCTCATGACGAATGGGGAGGTAGTGTTTCGGACCTCCGTCAATAGCGAAGGCCCACCCAACTGTATACCCATCTCGTAGCTGACCTGTCCCCAATCCATTTCCGATTGAAGGATCTCTGGTTTCAGCATCAATAGCGATGCGCTTTGCCCCAGCCCAAGAGGGAAGATCAGAGAGGGACGGTGGTCTCCAGTCTGTCTTTGGCATGAAGAATGACATCTGGAGAGCACCGCCTTTGTTTGGATCACTTTTAGTCCGCCTCATTCCATCTCACCACAGCCTCGCCCCGGATTGCCAGGATTGTATTTGTCAACGAAGTCAAACCACTTCACGAAACCCTTCGGACAATGAAAGCCCCACGTCCTCACCTTTGGGCCAGTAATGAACATGGTCCACGCATCACCATTCGGCAGTTCGAGACGGTGAGTGTACTTGTTGTTCCGCCACTTCCACTGACCTTTGCTGATGTGATGGACACGCCACCAGCGATCGTCTTCGGCCAGCATCGCTGTCGTATCATAGTTGAAGTTATCGATAAGCTGGTGTTCAGTGATATCACCATCAAGGCAGAGCGACAGGCTCCACCATGGATGATCATGTGGTGCGCGGTCGTCATCATCGTGCCGCATGTGGTGTAGATATATGTTGAACCAGTTGTTGCGAGGGATAACCCACCATCGACGCATGTACGGATCTTCAGGGGTTGACCCGATGAGAAAGTCTGGTTCTCTGTTTGGAGTGATCAACCATTTGACGAATGTTGCAAGTGTTCTCATCTTCATTAACCATCTCCTTGATAGCCGAATGGCTCCACCATTCCATCTCTATCGACCAAATCCGCCGCATAGTCATGCGCCTCGGGGTTGTTGCTGCCAATAACCGCGCCAAATGTGGCCAAGCCGGACCCCTGCGCTGCGCCTGTGGCCTTTGTAGGGGTTGCGGGTGGTACTGGCCAGCCTTTAACCTCACCGGCCTCTACGGACGTAATAAACGCTCGCAGCCTGTCAATGATACCGGACAAATCAATATCATTTTTCCAGTTGCAGATACCCATGGTGAGTTCTATCTCAGGCATGGTGAAATGTTCGTTCGCATGGAGGAAGCGGTTAAGGCATATAAGTCCTTCTTGCTGGTTGGTTGGAGTGCTGCGGAAGAATGAACGGTTGGTGTAGACACCAGTTAGAAACCCTTCCTTAGCCTTCATCAGATAGTGAACTGACTTCTCCAAATCCTGGAGACCAGCCTTGTCTCGCCATCGTGAGATGTACTTGGTTGAGCATCCCTCGAGATAACCGAGTTGTGTGTCTGACACTAAGTCCCAATGCTGATAGTCTTTGCGGTAGTGATCGCCGCCGACCTGCATATCATTTGCTTTCATGTCTTTGTCTCCAAGTCTGGCATCATCGACCATGTGTCGTCTTTCACCCGCCAGAACAAATTCAATATTATACTGTCGTACTGATGAGCGTTCTTCTTGACATAGTTTTCGATGCGACGTTCCATTGTAGTCAGGTTCTGGTTGCCAAGCTGGATCTGATCTTTGCAGAACATATACAACTCCGTGATATCGAGACCGTGGAGGATCTTCGCTTCCTCTTGGGTCAACAACGACATAGAGTCATCACCGAAGATCTCAGAGTTGATGTCGTGTTCCATCTGAGTGAGGTTATTCTTGTCAATAACCCCGTACCACTTGGTCGGAGATGGGATATCACCAGTCAGACGTTCAGGAATATCGTGTTCAATGATAGCCCAAATGAGGTTCCGACTGGCCTCTGGAAAAAGGATCCGAAGCATAGCCAGCATGTTGAAAGTATGCTGACCGACGGGATACTCACCGAGGATCTTCAAGCTATGGCAACGGCTGACTTCGGCAGCTTCACGACAAAACTTAATCTTGTCGACAACTGAATTAGTTTCATATACCCTGCTCATGCTCGGCGCTCCAGCCATTCAACACAGGCTTTACGCCAGTCTGTCGCAGCGATGCGCTCGGCACTGTCGATAGCGTTGGCGACACGATCTGGATTACCTTTGTCCTTCCAGATTCTCCATGTCAGTAACATAGGGACCGCAACCTTTTTGAAGAATGGATCTGTAAAGCCGATAGCTGGACCTTCCGACATAAACATATCAAGTTCACTGAACCACGTAGAGATTGGGGTGTTGACGATTGGATAGGGTTTCACCCTTCCTAGTTCGTAGTCGGTGAACCCTGCTGACTTTTCCATCAACGGCATTACTTTCTCGAGTGTATCGATATAAGCGTGGAAATTTGTACTAATCTGCCAGTAGTTGCCGACAGGGATGCCGATCCAGGAAGCCATAACTTCTTGCAGGAATGACATATGAACAGCGTTCGCACCGTAAGCACCCCAGACCATATCATTACTCCGATTGAACACAGTCATATCAAGATGGCCGTTAGGGTTCACACGAAATGTAATAATCAGGTTACAGGGAAAGTCCTTGCCTTCCAAGCCTAGATCATCTGGTGCCGACCACATCTGGAGAACCGTGCGCCGATCATCTGGATTATTCTTGAGCAGGTTGGCAATAGTAGCAAGTTGATCAATGGCATGAGTGCCGATGTTGCTGGTCTCAGAGAAGTGGTTCCGCCAACGATAACCATAGGCACCATGGAAGGTAACTCCGTCATCTGAATAGTTATTGATATTTGAAGAGAACTGACTAATCCATTCTACATCATTATGACCAGCCATCATCCAGAGACATTCCATAAAGTGGAAGAATGGATTGCAGTCACGTTCAGGAAGGAACATGACTCTTTCTGTTGGTTCGCTGTATCTGGTTGTCATTGGCATAGGCATGACTTTTACAGGACCATTACGACTATCTCGCTGAACCCCTTCCGAGACTATGCGATTGACGCCCAAGAGGAGAGCTTCCTCTACGTTTCTCACTGACAAATAATGCATTTACAGTAGTACTCCAAAATGGTCGAATAATTTATCTTCGACTTTTGATTTCATTGCGTCGGTGGCAGTTCCTTGGATACCCTCGACATCTATCTCACCGTGCGCCAAATCAATGACACGCTGCGCTATAGTCTTTCGGTCAAACATTGGTAAAATTTCACGGTTCGCATCAATCATGCGATCCGCTGTCTTTTCAGAAATACCGCTGGCATAATGAAGGAGATCAGCATACTCCTGAGCATCTGCATTCTCTGGAATGGCTATATAATGTTCACCAGCTTGAAACAGTTCTGAACCCATCCCTTTCTGTCTGGCTAAGACACAACAGCCGCGCATCATCGCATCCACGGCTACACGGTTAAAATGACCACCAACTTTGGAATAGTTGTTGGACCATGACGGATCGACCAAGACACGGGCTTCGTTGAGATAGTTATCAACTTGTTCCTTGTTCCAATAATCATGGTGTGTCATACCGTTGTCCAGGGCGGCGTCCCAGAACTTTGTCCCATCAGCGTGGAAGTAGGCGTCCTTGCACTTATCCTCACTAGTCATGTAGCGGTATTCAATGCCCAAGCCAGCAACCTCGCGTAACTCGTCGGCTCCACGGGGTTCCATATAGTGAACCGCTTCCACCAACTCATGGACATGCTTCCACGCCTTGAAGGTCTGCATGTTTACAAATCCAGGAGATTTCTGTTCCCACTTAGTGTATTGACGTATAGGGTCCTTCTGTGGGTTGACAACCATTGCACGAGGGACGTCGGCAAATGCAGCACCGTTGAGGGCGCAGGGATGCACACAAGCTAGACCATCTAGGTGTTCTTGAATTGCCAGTATGTGGCCTGCTCCCTTTACGGCGTTACCGTCATGGATAAAGGCAATCTGCTTAATGCGATCTGGAAGGTCATATAAATCTGGCCAGTTATCATTACCTAGATTATCTTTATTCTTACTCGGAACAGGCATTGTCCATATAATCAGATCGTACTGTTCCAGGATTCGCTTCGCCCCGTTTAAAGCGGCACTACCACGATAAGGAATGCGATCCCTCCGATCAAAGTTCCAGCCTTTGCCTTGATTATGGGGAATACCACTAGGACCGATAGTCCAATCTGCGGTTTTGCGTTGAGCTGGTGCATTGAATGACCATACCAGTTCTTTAAGCTGAACATTGTGTCCGATATCTTGTAGACCACCGATTAGCTGTTCTGTGTGGTCTATAATTCCACCGAGGTCCATGCATTTATGAAGGGCGATTAGTATCTTCATTGGGTCATCTCCAATAGGTTATTAGCTAACCATAGTAACGGAGGGCGCAAAAGACAAGTGCTATTTGTCACCCTCCTCTAGATTACTTCGGCGCTTTGTAGCGAGACCGTGGTCTTCCTTGACCCAAGCGAACCCGTTCATACTTATCGAACTCACAAAGTTGGAACTGGATATCATGAGGGGCAAGACTATCCCACTCATCAGGTAGGAACAGATCTTGTTGTACCATTAGATCATCGATAATATTACCGGCATCTTCTTCCTTTAGCGGCTTGGCTTCGTCGTCACCGCTGACCCGTGCTGCACCACGTCGCGCTCCTGGACCAATGGGTGTCCAGCTATCCCAGTCCATCGGAAAGCTAAAAATTCCATCCTTAGGATGATTAATCCAATTATCCCAGAAGGAAGTGTAGGTAGTATCCAGCAAGATTTCCTTAGTCATGAAACCAGACCCTCCGAAACCTTGGATCTTCCTCATCTCAGTAGCGACATCTTCCCACGATTCGGTTGCGATAGTCAGATCACGCAAGTCCTCAGCTTGTTTCTGTAGAGCCTTGAGGAAGTATTCCACGACAACTTCCTGTTTAGGAGCAGATATTCCTTGGTTCGTAATAACATAGGCTCCCGTAAAGACGCGCTCCTTGTTAGCCAGTCGGTCCTCGGCAACTTCTTTCACATGTTCCCAATGATTATTGTCCATATCTTCAAAATGAGTCCAACCAATAGCCTCTGCGAATTCGTATGTCCCAAAGTAGCGGAAGGTAGCTGCATTCATCAGGATTGTTTTCTTGTCCGCATGGAAGTTCGGAGTATAGAACAACCCACGGAGAACACGACTTGTCCGATCGTGATGACGGTGAACGTTGGTGAATTTATAGTCCCTGAGGATCTGATCTTTAGTCCAAGGATATGGCAAATCCGCCTCCTTTCGGAGACGGATCTGTTCACGTTCCTCAACAAAGCTGAAGAACGCATTGGCTCTTGACAGAACCATTACTCGGCAGCGGCTTTCGCAGCAGCTTTGTCGGCAGCGGCCTTCTCTTTGGCGGCTTTAGCTTCGGCACGTTCTTTTGCCTTGGCTTCCTTCGCAGCTTCACGCTCGGCTTTCTTAGCAGCAGCAGCTTCTTCACGCTCAGCTTTCGCCTTGGCGCGTTCTTCAGCTTTCTGCACTTTTGCTGCCTCTGGGTCTGTGAGACCATGCTTCTTGTACCAAGCAGCCTTGCGAGTAACGTACTCATCAGGAGTTGGTTCAGTGATAGTCATGATGCCTTGGTTAGTCCAGAAATAAGCGTCCCACGGCTCAGTACCTTCTGTCTCGATGATGTCAACAATCGTCATGCCGTCTTTGTAGTTCGGCCAGCGATGGGCGCGGCCCTGAGTACCGTCGTGCTCACCAGTTTTCTTAATAGTCGAGAACATCTTCGCATTTGGACGCTTGACTGTTTTTGCTTCCGCTGATTTGGCCAGACCGCGCTCTTTAGGTGGAGCCTTCGGCTTCTTGGCTTTGGCTTCCTTCGCAGGTACTTCTGCCGCCTTAGCATGGCGTTGCAACGCTTTCCAGGTCTGAGTAGCACCAGCGGCCTGATCTTTGAACCCATTGACTTCCGCAACTTTGAGGCTAACTGCCACTTCGTTACGCAGAGACAGAAGATCGTCCACGGACATTTTGGCCAACCCGGCCTCGTTATATTCAGTGTCATTGAAGGTAATATTCATCACTTACTCCGTTTCTGTGATATTCAGTATCGCCTCGGATTAAGGCATATTTGACCCTACCTTGTTCTGATATCCGAGGCAATAGCTATTTGTCTTTGTGAGATAACTTTTAGTCTGCACATGCTCCAGTCTTGCGGCCGAACTCATCCAAGGTACAGGCTCCTCCGAAATCATCCTCTTTTTGCAGTTCCGCGACCTTGATAATCTCAGCATCAGCTTCCTCATCGCCATCTGCGGCTTTGATTGGCTCGTCGTAGTTACCAGCAGGACGATAAGTAGTCAGTCCTTTCGCGCCGTTTTCCCATGCTGACATATAGATGTTCTTAAAGTCTTCGTATGAGAAGTCTGCAGGAACGTTGCATGTTTTCGAGACCGCGCTGTCACTCCACCTTTGAGCAGTGCAAAGAACAGCGACGTGTTCATCAGCAGTGATGTTTCCGTCAGTAACGGTGCGACCCTCATGCCCAAGAACGGCGACACCATAGTCAGGAATTAGAACAGTCTCTACACCAGACTTCATGATGACATTGCGCTTCTGCTTGTATGCGATGACTGGCTCAATGCCAGACGATACGTTATCAGCATAGAGGGAGATAGTGCCAGTCGGCGCGACACTGGTTAAGTGACTATTACGGATACCGTGCTTCTTGATCAATTTGATCGTGTCTTCCCATAGACCTCCGACGAACTTAGATGCAAGGTAGCGTGTCTCGTCATACAGTGGAAACGAGCCCTTTTCAGCAGCCAGTAGAGCTGATGCTTGGTAGCAGTGATTAGTGATGAACTCACCAAGTCTGTCCTGAAACTCTATGAATTTCGGTGTACCGTAAGGAAATCCCATTGCTTCAAGAGCATTGGCTAGACCCGTGATGCCGAGACCCATGCGCCGCTTTCTTTGGGCTTCCATCTTCTGTTGAGGAAGAGGGTAACGGCTCCGATCGATGACATTATCCATAGCGCGTACTACGCTAGGAATATCTTTTTCCAATTGCGCCCAATTGAAACGCCATTCGGGTCCTTCTGATGCATCCTTGTAGAGGTACTTCACAACGTTAAATGAGCCCAAGAGGCAGGCACCGTAGGGAGGAAGAGGCTGTTCGCCACAAGGATTAGTTGCTGCAATCTGTTCGCAGTAGTAGAGATTATTCATCTCGTTAATGCGGTCGATGAACAGGACTCCCGGTTCGGCCCAATCGTACGTTCCACGCATGATCATATCCCACAGAGCGCGGGCGCTGACTTCACGGTAATCAACACCGCCAAATTTCAGCATGAACATTCCGTCTGCTTTTACAGCTTCCATCAGTTCATCGGTCACTGCGACTGACATATTGAAACCGCGCAGAGGACGATATTCCCATGGAATATTTTCATCTGTGACTTGTTTGGCGCGGATGAACTCCTCAATATCAGGGTGATCACATCGCATGACCATCATCTGTGCGCCGCGCCTGTTGCCTGCGCTGCTAGTTGCGCGGCATACCATGTCAAAAATACCAGCGAACACCAGCGGACCGTCTGTGGTACTGTCAACGCCCTTTATAATGTCACCTGATGGGCGCAAGGTGCTGAAATCATAACCCACGCCACCACCTTGTCGCATAGTCGTTGCAGCCAGCTTAGCTACGTCCATGATACTTTCGGAAGGGTGCTGAAGTGCGGTCGTACACATAAGGCGCTCGGCCTCGGTAGGACCATCGACAAAACTGTCGTGAATAGTAGGCATAACAAAGCAATTATAAAGTGTGACATTCTTCAGGGAACCAGCGCCAGCTTGGACACGTCCTGGAGGCATGAACCGTTGATCCATGGTACATTCTCGAAATGCCATGTAGTGTTCATGGGAGTCTTGAAGAAATCCCGCCACCCGATTACTCGCCTCTCGATGGTCTTCGTTTTTGCCTCGGTATTTCTCCGCGCCGATAGCATCGCAGTGTGGATTTTGTGGACCAGTCATCCGCCGCTTCTCCTGATTTCTCATAAGTTGTTTCCTTACATTCTAACGACGGTGACATTGTCAGCCGCTCTGGTTATTGCAGTGTAGAGCCACCGCCATTTATCTTTACGGAAGCAGAAACTTTCGTCGAAAACACAAACGCTACGCCATTGTGACCCTTGGGCCTTGTGACACGTCAGTCCATATCCAAATGCAAATTCCTGAGCCTCGCGTTTTTCATACCATCCGAGATGCTCTTCCGTTCCAAGGAAATGGTGTTCGTGAGCAGATAATTCAATAGAAGCCATGCTATCTTCTGGGTGTATAGACATGAACACTTTTTGGTCCATGACTCCTGTGATATCAGACACTTCGAAGATTGCCCCGTTCAACAAACCTAGCTCACTATTGTTTCTAAGGCAAACTAATCTGTCTCCGACAACAGGGAATGGATCCATGATACCTTTCAATTTGCGAAGTTTACTGATGGTTGCTCGCCGTG
>Ga0209345_10001219_pt1 | contig 31283 bp, 23 predicted proteins | sample Cruoilmetagenom7_FD_187294 | JGI IMG/M metagenome (GOLD analysis project Ga0209345, IMG submission 187294) | Oil polluted marine microbial communities from Coal Oil Point, Santa Barbara, California, USA - Sample 7 (SPAdes) (version 2) | ecosystem: Environmental > Aquatic > Marine > Oil seeps ...
TTCCGATCTGCCATCAGCACAGCTTAAACCAATGTTAAATACACCTTGTTCTAATAAAGTTTGAGCGGCTTGTTTGGCAAGAGTTTCATCTATTTCAACACTATCTACGTGACATGCAAGGTTCGCCAGGCAGGCGGTGAGGTAACCGCTACCCGTACCAATTTCCAGTACATCATCTTCCGCCTGTATATCCAGTAGCTGTAATAAGCGGCCTTCAATTATAGGGTGCATCATCTCCTGAGAATCATTTAGAGGAATAGCAGTGTCAGCGTAAGCAAGGTTTAGGTACTGCGCGGGTACATATTGGTCACGATGGATAGTTTCCAGAATGTGAAGCACATTATCATCAAGCACGTCCCATGGGCGTACCTGTTGTTCAACCATATTGTAACGACATTGATCTAGATGTGACGGCATAGTACTCCCCAGAGACTTTTTAAACCTAGATTTAGCTAGATTTAAAATTTAGTTATTTGTTTTATTTAAGTTGATTCTACCTCCTGTCAGGAGTATTGGGTACCTCTGATTTTTCAGATATTGGTTTGTAATGCACTGATATGACCTGGAACAAGTGCGTATGGGCCTGGGGCGGTTATAAATGCACTGGGTATGAGTGAAAACCGTATCTTTTAAGGTGTCTTTCAGGCTTTATTGGTTATATCAGCTATTTTTAGGGCTGCCCTATACCTGTCCATCATGCTCAGGTAAACTTAGCGGCCACAAGCTAGGGGAATTTTATGCGATCTTTGGTGCATAAAATTGAGAATGATCTAAAACGTTGGTTTTTTTAGTTTTTAGAGATAAACCCTTAGAACCTGATCCAGATTATGCTGGCGGAGGGAAGCTTTGCTGTTTGCACCTTCCTTTCGCCATAGCCTCACACATTACGAGGAATGACCTATGAGCGCCATACCAGAAGAATTTATTAAAAATACTGCCAAGTTATCAGAAGAGGTTACACGGCCCTTTAGAAGCTCCCGCAAAGTCTATGTGACTGGTTCTCGTGACGATATTCGCGTTGGCATGCGTGAAATTGATCAGGACAATACGCCAGATAGCATGGGTTTCGAAGTGAATCCGCCGATCCCGGTCTACGATACGTCTGGCCCATTCTCAGACCCCGATATTGAAATCGATCTGATGAAAGGCATGCCGGATGTGCGAGGTAACTGGATTGCGGAGCGTAATGATACCGAGCAACTGGATGGCCCAACATCTGAATTTGGTCATCAACGTCAAACCGACGCAGAGCTGGCGCATTTACGTTTTGAACATATAAGCAACCCGCGTCGTGCTCTGCCGGGTAAAAATGTTACCCAAATGCATTATGCTCGCCAGGGAATTATTACCCCTGAAATGGAATATGTAGCGATTCGCGAAAATCAGAAACTAACTGAATTGCGAAAAGACCCCGCTTATAAAAAGCTACTTAGGCAGCACCCGGGTGAAAGTTTTGGTGCTGAGCTGCCAGATGAGATGACAGCTGAATTTGTGCGCTCTGAAATAGCACGTGGACGTGCGATTATTCCGGCAAACATCAATCACCCAGAAGTTGAACCGATGATTATCGGGCGTAATTTCCGGGTTAAGGTGAATACCAATATCGGTAACTCTGCAGTAACTTCATCAATAGAAGAAGAAGTTGAAAAAATGGCCTGGTCAGCGCGCTGGGGTGGTGACACGTTGATGGATTTATCAACGGGTAAAAATATTCATGAAACTCGTGAGTGGATTTTGCGTAACTCACCTATGCCTATTGGTACCGTGCCTATTTACCAGGCGCTGGAAAAAGTGAATGGTAAAGCAGAAGATCTTACCTGGGAAATTTTCCGTGACACATTAATAGAGCAGGCTGAGCAGGGTGTTGATTATTTTACGATTCATGCGGGTGTACTGCTTAAATATGTACCATTAACCGCTGATCGTGTTACGGGCATCGTTTCTCGTGGTGGTTCAATTATGGCTAAATGGTGCCTGGCTCATCATCAGGAAAGTTTCTTATACACTCATTTTGAAGATATCTGTGAAATTATGAAGGCCTATGATGTGAGCTTCTCACTAGGTGATGGTTTGCGCCCGGGTTCATTGGCTGATGCTAATGATGCAGCACAATTTGGTGAACTGGAAACTCTGGGTGAATTAACTAAAGTTGCCTGGGAGCATGATATTCAGGTAATGATAGAGGGCCCTGGTCATGTGCCATTGCAGATGATTAAGGAAAATATGGATAAGGAGCTGCAAGACTGTTTTGAAGCACCTTTCTATACACTAGGCCCCCTGACAACAGATATTGCACCAGGTTATGACCATATAACGTCTGCACTGGGTGCAGCGAATATCGGCTGGTATGGTTGCGCTATGTTGTGCTACGTAACACCGAAAGAGCATCTAGGGCTACCTAATAAAGAAGATGTACGTGAAGGTATTATTACTTATAAGGTTGCGGCACATGCAGCCGATTTGGCTAAAGGGAACCCGGGTGCGCAAATTCGTGATAATGCCATGTCTAAAGCACGCTTTGAGTTCCGTTGGGAAGATCAGTTTAATTTAGGTCTGGACCCAGAAAAAGCACGTGAATTTCATGATGAAACCTTACCTAAAGAGTCAGCGAAGGTTGCTCATTTTTGCTCTATGTGTGGGCCGCATTTCTGTTCGATGAAAATATCTCAGGACGTTCGAGAATATGCCAAGAAGCAAGGCATTTCTGAAAGCGACGCGATAGAGCAAGGTATGCAGGAAAAAGCCATTGAATTTATTGGCAAAGGCGCAGAAATTTATAATAAGACCTAAAGGCAGGTTGTTTGCCTGCAAATGAGCAGTAGCAGATGACATTATTCTAGTGCATGGACGCGTAAGGATATTTATTGGTGTATATTGGTGTTGGTTTGCGGACAAATTGCGTTTGATTTTCAGGCAAAATAACTAAAAAGCTGCTAGATTTATACATAGGGGAGTTTTGTATACACCAAATCAGCTAATGACACATTCGAATCTTTATCATTTATTAAAGCAACAGATTCTTGATCATCTGCCTTCTGTGGATGTTTTATCATCACCCCTGAAAGAGTTTCTGACTGAGGTTAATTCTACCTATCATAAATTTGATAATGATCAGCGTGCGCTTGAAAAGTCTCTAAACCTGAGTGCTGAAGAACTGGTGCAGGCTAATAATGAAATGAACGCGGTCTTTCATGCCATACCTGACCAGTTATTTCACCTGGATTCAAACGGACGGGTTATTAGTTATAAGCTAGGTCAGAGTAGTCATTTTTATTTAATAAACGAACGACTTATTAATCAATATCTTAAGGATATTTTAAATGTTGAGGTGATTGAAAAGTTTGAAACTTCAATAAAACAGGTGCTAGACGAACTCTCTATAAAGAATTTTGAGTTCGTTATTTACCACGAAAAAAAGTTATATTACTACGAAGTTCGTATGATGCCGGTGAAATCGCAGGAAGTTATCGCTCTTATTCGAGATGTAACTGAGCGTAAACTCGCAGAGGAACAAATAGCCTTCCTGGCTTATCATGATAGCCTCACAGCGTTACCCAACAATCGTTTGTTTAAAGACCGTCTCAAGCATGCTATTGCTCAAGCAGAACGAAATAATAAAATTTTAGCAATTATGTTTTTAGACCTCGACAGGTTTAAATTGATAAATGACAGTATGGGGCACTCTGCGGGAGATGAGTTATTAAAAATAACTTCGCAGCGATTAATTGAGGCGGTACGAAAAACTGATTCAGTAGCTGTTCATGCGAGTGGACCAAGCTCTTCAATTGCCCGTTTTGGTGGTGATGAATTTACCATATTGCTTGATGATATTGAAAATGTGCAGGCGATCATTCGTATTGCAGAACGTATTGTTACTAATGTAAGTCAACCAATGATGCTTGGGCATCAGGAAGTTCATATTTCCACCAGCATAGGTATTGCTATTTACCCAAATGATGGCGCGGGCGCCGATGAAATATTAAAGCACGCAGACTCTGCCATGTATCATGCAAAGGCTCAGGGGAGAAATAATTTTCAGTTTTATACCGACTCAATGAATGAATCCTCGGTTGAGTTGCTGGCACTAGAAAATAATTTACATAAAGCGATTGAGCAAAATGAACTGTGTTTGTATTACCAGCCGCAGGTAAGTGCTGAAAACGGTAATCTGGTGGGCATGGAAGCTTTGATTCGTTGGCAGCAGCCGGATAAAGGTTTTATTTCACCGGGTGTGTTTATTCCCGTGGCAGAAGAAACTGGTATGATTATGCAGATTGGTGAATGGGTTTTTCGTGAAGCCTGTGAGCAAGGCGTGCGCTGGTTAAAAGCAGGTTATCAGTTACAAAAAATCTCGGTTAACCTTTCCGCGCGACAACTTAAAGATGAAAGTCTACCTGCTTTAATTGCCACAATATTAAAAGAAACCGGTATGCCAGTGGATAAGTTGTGTATTGAATTAACAGAAACGGCGTTAATTCTAGATCCTGAAGTGGCACTTGCACGCTTGAAGAAAATTAAAGAATTAGGTGTTACCTTATCACTGGATGATTTTGGTACAGGTTATTCATCATTAAGCTATTTAAAACGTTTTCCAATAGATACCCTGAAAATTGATCAGGCATTTATTCGTGATGTGAAAGTAGATCATGAAGATGCGGCTTTAGTAAAAGCAATTATTTCTATGGCGCATGGTTTAGGTATGGATGTAGTTGCAGAAGGCGTAGAAATACAGGAGCAGCTTGAGTTTTTAAAGGCTAATGGTTGTGACACAATTCAGGGGTATTTGTATAGTCGGCCGTTACCCGGGAAAGAGATGGAAAGTGTGCTTGTTAAAAGTTAGTTTTTAGTCTTTAGGGTGATACCTTACTATCCTGAGCTTTGGCTAAAGACTAAAAACTGTTTTTCAAGTCAAAACCATCACTGGCCTTTTTCCCGCATGAATACGCGTCGTTGCAATCGCGGCGTATTCAATTTTTAACTGGCTATATATATCATTTAACGCCATGCCTAAAATTTTACTGGTGATTGCGCGTATTACACCGGCATGTGCCACTATTAAAATATGCTGACCTCTATATTGTTCAGCAATGTTTTCATATGCCGTCCACACCCGTTCAGCAAATTCATCGAGTGGCTCGGCGCCCTCAGGGCGGTTATTAACCGGGTCAAATAAAAAGTTTTCCAGTGCATCACCTTCGTTACTTTTTATGTCCTCTGGGGTACGACCCTCCCAGCTACCAAAACCAATTTCTTTTAAATTGTTTTCTACAGTGAAATCTATACTCATCGTTTCTGCTAATGCTTCACTAAACTTTAAACAACGTGAAAGTGGAGAGCTAATAATATGTTCCCAATGAGGTTTTTCTGGAACCGCATCCCATAACTGTTGCCAACCGGTTTTGCTTAACGGATCATCTACGCTGCTACCTCGATAGCGGCGACCACCTTCCGGCTCACCATGCCGAATAATATCAATTTGTGTATCACTCATTACATCCAGCCTATTAAGGTTAAAGTTGCAATGAAGGCTAACCATACCACTACAGTTCTCAATACAAGAGCGCGTGCGGAACGAATACACGAAGTTTCTTCACCAGGTGTGCAGTCCTTCAGGGCTCCCTGTCCGGCCGTAATCAGGGTGTTGTAATTGCAATCAGATAAGTCGTTTTGCTTATTTTTAGCATAGAACTCCTGTTTAGCACCTTCATAGTTGCCCGTAATGGCATATCCCAGGGCGATCATATGGGCAGGCGCCCATGCCAGGATGGCCTGAAACTCACGTGCGGCGTTGGCCAGCGTAGCGTTGCCTGTTGAACGCATCGTATGTGAGGTTAAACGATATAATAGTGCGCCGAATGGCCCAAGTAACACAAACCAGAATATTACTGCAAAAATTCTGTCATTTGGCTCATGTAATATAGAGCGCATTACTTCAACAATTTGTTGATCCGGGTCAGTGGGTGGCGTTTTTTGCATAATGGCAGCAGCTTCTGTACTGGCGGCTTCTTCATCGCCGCTTTCTCTAGCCTCGAGAAAACGGTCTATCTGTTGGTTTAGATCTTTCGGACCTAAACAGAATGCAAAAATGACGATACCAAAGACCAGATCTAGCAGACCTAGCAAGCGGCCTTCAATCAATATTTGTAAAAGTATTACGCCTGACATTATTGGCAGCAATAAAATTAAAATAGATGAGCGATTCTGTGAGCTTAAGCCAGGCAGGCTTTTTAGTAGCCAGCGACTGTAGTCATCAAACCAGTTAAAATTACGTAAATTTTCCAGTAAGTCGCTAACGCGCTCGAAAATAATCCCAATTAGAATACAAATAAGTGCCATGGTGCGCGTATATACCTTAAGTTTGTTGGGCGATCATCTGTTGTAGGTGATCCCAGTTAAATGCTGGCCCTGGGTCGGTTTTACGGCCAGGTGCAATATCACAGTGGCCGGTTATAGCATTTTTATCGATGCCAGGGTAGTTTTGCCTTAGTTCTAAAACCAATTTAGCTAGTTTTTCATACTGAACGGGTTCATATGGGGTCTCGTCCGTGCCCTCAAGCTCAATACCAATGCTGAAGTCATTGCAGCACTCTTTGCCCCCATAAGCAGAGGCACCGGCATGCCAGGCGCGCTTGTGGAAGGGGACATATTGAATGATCTCACCATCACGACGAATTAACAGGTGAGATGAGACCTTTAACTGATAAATACCAGCGAAATACGGGTGTTCATGTTTATTGAGCTGGTTTGTAAATAGTTGTGATATAAAGGGGCCGCCAAATTCACCCGGTGGCAGGCTAATATTGTGTACCACAATCAGGCTGATGCTGGCGTTATCCGGTCGTTCATCGGAATTCTCAGATGGTGTTTGCCTGGCATCGACTAGTAGTCCTGATTTATTGTTTATTTTCATATACTTAAAGTCTAACAGCTGAGTTTAAATTTGACCATAAAGAAAATATTTCAGTTGAGCTATATCTCTTTTTGCTCGATTCTATAAACTATGCATCTGGTCGCCAGCCCAGAAGATTAAACCATGGCTAAATCTAATAACTATTCGTAGTTTGTAGGTGTTAGGCATGCTTTATGGGCTGACGATTAAAGGTACCCATATACGGCCGTTTTACATAATCTACAAGTAAGCTCAAGAATCAGTGAACTCAAATTTCAATTCAGACACACACCCCCTGGCAGGCCTAAATGCAGAGCAGCGTTCAGCTGTGGAATTTATTTCAGGCCCTATGTTAGTGCTAGCCGGTGCAGGCAGTGGTAAAACCCGGGTAATTACCCAGAAAATTGCCTATTTAATTCGTGACTGCGGTATAAAACCCATTCACATATGTGCAGTAACCTTTACTAATAAAGCGGCTAGAGAAATGAAGGCCCGTGTGAAAACCTTATTAGGTAAGGGTGAAACACGAGGCCTAATCGTTTCAACATTCCATAACCTGGGTTTGCGTATACTGGGAATAGAGCATAAGAGCCTGGGGTATAAAGCAGGGTTCAGTGTGTTTGATGCGACAGACACCCTGGTGCTTATTAAGGGGCTATATGCATCAGAGTCATTAAGTAATGTTGATGATGCAGAAGATGCACGCTGGGCTATTTCACGTTGGAAAAATGATTTTATTTCACCAGAGCAAGCTATCTCAAATGCAGAAAATGATATTGAGATAAAACATGCAATGCTATATGCACGTTATCAACGTCAGTTAAAAGCCTATAATGCATTTGATTTTGATGATTTAATTTTGCAACCCGTGGTGTTATTTAAGCAGCACCCTGAAGTGCTGGAAAAATGGCAGCATAGAATTCATTATTTATTAGTGGATGAGTATCAAGATACCAACGCCAGTCAATATCAACTGGTTAAGTTATTGCTTAGTAATCATGGTCGCTTAACGGCGGTGGGTGATGATGACCAATCGGTTTATTCATGGCGTGGTGCAAGGCCGGAAAATCTGGCTTTATTAAATGAAGATTATCCAAAATTAAAACTGATAAAGCTTGAGCAAAACTATCGCTCGACATCGCGCATTTTAAAATGTGCTAATCATTTAATACAACATAACCCCCATGCTTTTGAAAAACAACTTTGGTCTGATTTAGGCTTAGGTTCTAATATTCGTATTATAGAATGTCCCGGTGCTGATGGTGAGGCCGAGCGGGTAACGGTAGAGCTTAATAACCATAAGTTTCAAAAGCGCACTAAATATGGAGACTATGCCATTTTATACCGGGGTAATCATCAGTCGCGTATTTTTGAAAAATATTTACGTGAAATGCAAATACCTTATGTGGTTAGTGGCGGCACGTCGTTTTTTGAACGTGCAGAAGTTAAAGACATAATGGGATACCTGAGACTGTTAGCCAACCAGGATGATGATACGGCGTTTCTACGCATTATAAATACACCGCGTAGAGAAATTGGTGGTAGCACACTGGAAAAATTGGGTGAGTATGCCAACGCGCGGAATGTAAGCTTATTTGAAGCGACTTTTGAAATGGGTATATCGACTATTTTAAATGAACGTGCCGTGACCAAATTACAGAACTTTACGAACTGGATTAATTTATTAAGTGATAATGCAGAACGGGGTGACCCGGTTGAAGTTGTGAAAGATATGGTAAAAGATATCGGTTATTTAAACTGGCTTGAAGAGCAAAGTAGCGATATAAAAGTTGCAGAAAAGCGCATGGAAAATGTACATGAGTTAACTGACTGGTTGGCGCGTTTGTACAAAGATGAAAAAGGAAAAAATTTAGGTGAACTAGTTGCGCACATGAGTTTGATGGATATTCTGGAGCGTAACAAAGAAGAGGCAAAAGAAGATATGGTTAGCTTAATGACCTTACATGCTGCCAAGGGGCTGGAGTTCCCATATGTGTTTATGGTGGGTGTTGAAGAAGAGTGCTTGCCTCATCGCACCAGTATTATGGAAGAAAACCTGGATGAAGAACGCCGCCTGGCCTATGTTGGTATCACCCGTGCGCAAAAAGAACTAACTATTACCTATGCTAAACATCGCCGACGTTATGGTGAAGATATTGAATGCGAGCCAAGTCGGTTTCTAAGTGAATTGCCACCAGAAGAAATTGAATGGGAAGGTGGTGGTCGAGAGGTGGATGAGGTGGCTGCAAAAGAACGTGGTCGAAATCACCTGGCGGCTCTAAAAGATATGCTGGCGTAAATGTATTAGCAAAAAATAACGAATAGCGATTACTTATGTGTTAATTTAATATTTTACATTAACGAGTTCAAGAGTTCGTTCCTATTTTATTTTATATCCCTTAATATTTGCTCTACCAGCTTCTTTTGCCGTGTACAGTGCTTTATCTGCGCGAGACATAACGTCTGAAATATCTTTATCATTCGTTTCAAAAGTGGCGTAACCAGCGCTTAAACTGCAGAGTTTAGTATCACTAGAGATGTTGGTTTTTTGTTGCTGGTATCTAAAGTCATCAGAAATATCCTGATACCAGGTGATTGCTTGCTCATGGTTGTATTTTACAAGAATAACCGAAAATTCATCGCCCCCTATGCGAGCGGAAACATCTATAGTGCGAGTAGAGGATTTAATGCAGGATGCTAGTGTTTTTAAAATTATATCCCCTGCAGCATGTCCAAACTTATCATTAACCTGTTTGAAATAATCCAAATCCAGAATTATTAAAGTGGACTCAATCGAGCGTTTAGCTAATTCAATACATCGTTTAGATTCATGATAAAACCCACGACGGTTTAAAAGACCGGTAAGGTCATCGCATTGACTGAATTTCATCAGCTGTTGTTGAGACTCCGATATATCCTCGGCGATATTTTTTATATCGGTAATGATATTTTCTGTTTCATTTAATTTTGAATGAATATTGTCTGTGTTTATCTCATTGTTATGCAAACTGATAAGCAGGTTATGAACGGTTTTAAAATCAGATGAAAACATTTCAATTAATCGTTTAGAAAAAATAAAAAGTAATAAGCATAATAGTATAAATAAAATGCTGTTTGTAAGTGCAATATAAATTAATACATCTTTTGAACTTTGTTCTTCGATGCTTGCTTTAAGGTGCCAGTCAGAATTATCGATTGGTATTTTGATAGTGTGTTGAAGCGTTTTATCTAATGGTGATTTATTGATGAAGTTATTGGTTTCTACTATAAGCTCATTATCACCTGTATACAGCTGAAGATGTTGACCATTTTCTGTTAAATTATCCAGTAGAGTTTGCAGTACCGATAAGCTGAAACTAGCGAATATCACACCAATATTCTCATTGTTTGAGGTGATATTATTAAAGATATCGAAATGAGCAAGCTCAATATTATTACGGTGCACTGATGGTTTATTAAATGCAGTGCCCTTAATAAATTTATGTATATCCTGGTAGCATAGTTTGCCTACCCGTAGAACGCTTCGCTTGCCAAGAATTTCTCCCTCCTCATTAAATAAGGCCAGGCCTATGCTGTCAGGTATGAGTAGCTGTGTTTTTTGTGCCCATATTTGAGTCTGTTCAGTATCTGCAAATACGACTAAATCTTTTATTTCACTTTGAAGGGATAATTGATGGGTTATTTTTCGGTAAAAGTCTAATCTATCACTGATATTGTGGGATTTTATGTGTAAGTTTTCTAATTGTTGCTGTTGATGATTGTCATCGAGTAAGTCTTTTATATTTATAAAAAAAATTAATGAAAGCAGGCCCACCAGGCTCATAATTATGATCGCATAGCGCATAGTGAGTTGTTTTAGTGAGTGCTGTTGCATTAGAACTGAAAATTTATAAACATAGTTGTATGATAGTAGCAGCTATTTGATTTTTATTTAAAAGGTTTTACATAGCCCGGACTAAGCTTTGTGGTTTCCGGGCTACTTATTAAAGTTTACTTAATAGAAGATATTTCTTTTAGGGTGGGCGTATTTAACTGGTGTTGTTCTGCCAGTTGTAAAGCTCGTTCCAGTCTTGCCGGTGCGCTGCGGCCCATGCAGTTATGTTCAGGGTCACCGTAAAAAGCAATGAGCATGGAGCTAATTAGTTTCTCAGAATCGAAAGAATGTGAGCTAAGTATCTCCTGTAGTTCTATCACTTCACTGGCGACTGCCCGGCAGAGTGTCTGGTGGTCTTTCCAGAGTTCAGATACGTTACCGCCTATCTTTAGGCCGGCTATATTAGTTGTAAGTATGTACACGTTCTTTACGACAAGTTCAAAAAGTAATTCCTCGGCTGTACTCAGTTCGCGGGCTGCAATGTCAATAGATGCCAGTGAATTTACCAGAATCTTCGCCTTCTCACCGTATACAGGCGATGGAATTAATACTTTATAGTCCTGGCCTTTCTTCTTTTCAAACCATACAGAAATAACGGTAGGGTTTAGCTGATGCTGTTGCCAGTCTGCCGGGAGTAGTTCATTTTGTAGTAATACCAGGCAATGCTTCCATGTGTCAGGAATGCTCTTTAATACTAATTGAACATCTGTTTCGCCTACGGCGATTAACACAAGTTCAGGTTCTGGTATTTTAATAGCGACTTCATTAATGTCCATTCCACGTGTGACAGGTGTTACCGGGTAACCACTGCGCAGAAAGCCTCTGGCAAAAACACCCGCCATTTCACCCATACCTATTATTACAATTGTTTTCTTTGTCATGTTTCTTATCCCGGAGCCATATTGCTGATAGAATTCAGGCTGATTATAACAAAACTATACAGATTCTATATGGCCAAAACCTTAGAAATAATTGATTCCAGGCTTGATGATATAAAAAAATGGATAACATCAGATTTAAATATTCAAAATTTTAAAATCGAAGTAGCATCTGCCGATGCGAGTTTTAGACGATATTTCAGGTTGATATCTGGAGCTAATAGCTGGGTAATTATGGATGCCCCACCAGATAAAGAAAACTGCGAGCCATTTATACATATTGCAAAATTAATTGAAAATGCGGGTGTTCAGTCTCCTCACATATACAGTTTTAATCAGCAGCAGGGGTTTATGCAGCTCAGTGATTTAGGCTCTACTGCGTATTTAGACAAGTTAAGTAATGAAACGGTTGATTCATTATATGCTGATGCCATTCAGGCTATTGTAAAAATGCAGACTATTCAGGCGGATTTACCAAAATATGATGTGGAACTTTTACAATTTGAAATGAGTTTATTTAGTGACTGGTATTTACAGAAGCATCTTAATATTGAATTAAATGCTGCGCAGAATAAAATTATTATCGATGCCGTTAATTTGTTAGCGGAGTCTGCATTGCAACAGTCAGTCGTTTTTGTGCATCGTGATTATCATTCAAGAAACCTTATGATTACAGAAGAAAATAATCCGGGTGTTATTGATTTTCAGGATGCAGTGAATGGGCCACTAACTTATGACCTTGTTTCACTTATTAAAGACTGTTATATCGCCTGGCCCAGAAAAAAACAGCTCCACTGGATAGATGAATTTTTAAAACTATCAATGCTTAATGTTGACAGGCAAAAATTTATTAAGCAACTTGATCTAATGGGGGTGCAGCGTCATATGAAAGCGGTGGGTATTTTTGCGCGTTTGAATCACCGAGATGGTAAGCCAGGTTACCTTAATGATATTCCCCGCACGTTGGCATATATCTTTGATGTTTGTCAGCGATATGAAGAGCTAACGGAATTATCCTCTTTATTAATTACGTTAAATATAAGTTGTGATGAGAAAACATTGGAATTAATCCAATGAAAGCAATGATCCTGGCTGCTGGACGTGGAGAACGACTACGCCCTTTAACCGACAGCACGCCTAAGCCATTGATAATGGCAGGGCGTATGCGCTTAATTGAATATCATTTATTTAACCTTGCCAACGCGGGTTTTAAGGATGTTGTTATTAATGTCGCCTGGTTAGGCCAAAAAATTATAGACACTTTAGGCCAGGGTGAAAAATATAACTTAAATATAATTTATTCAGATGAAGACGGTCAGGCGCTGGAAACTGGCGGCGGAATTTATAATGCGTTGCCATTGCTTGGTAGTGAACCGTTTCTTGTTATTAATGGTGATGTGTGGACTGATTATCCACTGGAAAAATTACGTGGCTTTGTATTAAAGGATATGGCGCACTTAGTGTTGGTGAACAATCCTGGACATAACTCACAGGGGGATTTTTCTATACTCAAAAATCGTTTAATCGAACAGACCGTTGAGAAGTTAACTTTTAGTGGTATTGGACTTTATTCGGCAGAATTTTTTAAAGATCATGAGAATGCTAAACTGGTAAAGTTTCCATTGGCACCTATGATTAGGCAGTATATTTCTGAGAATAAAATCAGTGGTGAACGGTATGACGGAAAATGGATGGATATTGGAACCCAGCAAAGACTTGATGATTTAATTAAATCATTAGCTTAATTTTTTACTAATTAATTACGTTGCAGTTGAGTAATTAAAAAAGGCAGACCATTGGTCTGCCTTTTTTATGGTTTGAGAATGATCTTTTCTAATTAAAAGACTTACCCTGATACTCTGAACCACCCCAGAAATATCTGGCAGTTAACATATGTACAGGGTCTGAAAAATCATCACTATCATAATAGTCGTAATCTACTTCCAGGCGTGAATCTCTGCTCATACGCATACCCCAGCCTAGAGTGTAGGTTTTACCGGTTGTCGTACCCGTAGGGGTGTTATCGCTATAGTCGAAGTCCATATCGGTATTGCTGATTTTAAGCTTGTACCAGCTGCCATTCTTTTCAATGGTGCGATAGGCTAATCCAATATGATTGCCGCTTACAGAATAGTCAAGAGTGGTGCTGATATCTGTTCCAGCTTCAACACTGCTATAAGCAATTGCCTCAAGTGCCCAGCCATCTTCTTCTACACCAAACATAACGTTGCCAGTGCCACCTATGTCAACATCAGCAGGAGCAACTACACCCAGCCCAACTCCGTAATAAAAACTGATGCCCTGTCGACCAGCCTGGCTATTCGCAGACATAAATATTAAAAAGGTCGTGATGATTGTTAATAAGCTTTGTTTAAATTTCATCCGTTACTTCCTCAAATAATTCGGTTTGTGCGCGGGTTAGGCCCCACATATAAAACTGATAATAGCATGTTTTAAGAAAAATACCTTATGAAAATCAACAATATACAAAAGAATTGTAATCTATTACTCAAGGATGGTGTTGCAAGCGTATAATTTACTAGATAAGTTCTTGTATTTCAAAGGCTTATCAGTGGTTTGGTTTTCCTTTGCGCTCTACTACACTTGTAGTAATGTGGGTATTTTAGGGGGTTATACTGAAATATTTGTATTTTAATAATAAAAAAGCTGGGGTGCCCTGTATATGGGTCAGGAAATAACTACAAGTCACTTTACCGCGCAAGATGCTCAGCTGTTCCACCGGCGGCTTCTAAAAGAAACTCGTGAGCTGGAACAATGGTTTGCAGACGAGCTATTTTCTACCCATGCTCCGAGGGCGGGCTATGAGCTGGAGGCCTGGCTAATTGATCAGCAGGCAAACCCTTCATCCTGTAATGAGTTGTTTTTAAAAAAGGCAAATAATTCCCTTTATACAGCGGAACTTGCTCAATTTAATATAGAGCTAAATGCAGAGCCTGCAAATATCAGATCAAACTTTCTCTCGGAGTTTGAAAAAGATTTTCAAAAAAACTGGCTTTACTGCAAGGAGGTTGCTGCGGATATCGGTTGTCGAGTATTAAGCACGGGTATTTTACAAACTTTGCAGGATAGTCATTTAAGTATGAAGAATGTATCTAATCTGCTACGTTACAAAGCACTTAACGACCAGGTTATATTGCAGCGTCAGGGGCGTGCTCTTCAGCTGAACATAAACGGACGTGGTTCTCTTAAAAGTACTCATCACAATGTAATGCTTGAGTCTGCAGCAACTTCATTGCAAATTCATTTGCAGGCTCCCCAGCATCTGGCTCATCATTACTATAATGCATCTATTTTAATATCAGCTCCCATGGTTGCCATCTGTGCTAACTCGCCTTATATGTTTGCAAAAGATTTGTGGGACGAAACCCGCATACCGGTTTTTGAACAGTCGGTGGATGTAGGGGGATACAATGGTGCATCTCAGGGGCCGATACGCCGTGTTAGTTTTGGAACGGATTACGCGCGACAATCGTTAATGGAGTGTTTTATTGAAAATGCCCAGCATTTTCCTGTGTTGTTGCCAATGTGTTTTACAGATGATGTTAGTTTGATGCAGCATGTAAGTTTACACAACGGCACTATCTGGCGCTGGAACCGTCCATTGATTGGTTATGATGAAGACGGCACACCCCATTTACGTATTGAGCACCGGGTTATACCAAGTGGCCCTAGTGTGGTTGATAATATAGCCAATATGGCATTTTATTTTGGTCTGGTGCAATACTATGCCACGCAAAGTACACCACCTAATGAATTACTGAATTTTTCCGAGGCACGGGATAATTTTTATCGATCAGCACAACATGGGCTGGAAAATAAAATTAACTGGCCAGGTAGTAAACGTTGTGACATGCGTCACCTGATATTAGATAAGTTAATTAACCACGCGCAGACGGGATTAGAAAGTTTAAATCTGGATAGGGCAGACATTGAGTACTATTTAAATATTATTCAATCACGTGCCGAGCAAAAACAAACCGGTAGTCACTGGCAGCGTGAGTTTGTTGCGCGGCATCAAGGTGAGAAAGGCCTTCTTACTGCAGGCGATATGAGGCGTTTGCTGGAAACCTATTATCAGAATCAGCAAACCGGTGAGCCTGTGCATTGCTGGGATTTTGCAAGCTATAAGTAAGGATTAAACTCATATGTTAGAACAGTATAATGAAATCCCCGAGGGTTTTTTAGATGCTAAAGCTGAAACTCTGCATAGCATTTTAGAGAGGCCCTCTCTAATTCATCTGCAGGGTAAGGAGCCAGATCCATTATTTATCTCCACCTTACTGCATGGTAATGAAACTACCGGCCTTTACGCTATTCAAAAAATGCTACGTAGTTACCAGGAGGGCACGTTACCCAGGTCAATTTCAATCTTTGTGGGTAATGTAAAAGCCGCCGAAGCCGGCGTGCGCCGACTAGAGCAGCAGGTAGATTATAATCGAGTATGGCCAGGCACCCATCAGCATTATTTGGCTGAAGCACATATGATGCAGCAGGTGACCGATATCATGCAGCAGAAGAATGTATGGGCAAGCATCGATATTCATAACAATACGGGTAAAAACCCACATTACGCGTGTATTAATAAATTACAGCAACCCTTTATGTCATTAGCCGGTTTGTTTAGTGAAACTGTTGTTTATTTCTCTACCCCTAAAGGTGTGCAGTCTGCTGCATTTGCTGAGCTTTGCCCATCTGTTACTTTGGAATGTGGCTTATCAGGAGATAAAGCAGGTACTGACCATGTTTTAAATTATTTACAAAGCGTATTGAGTTCTCAGGAGTTACCCGGATGTAGCGATATGAATCTAAACCTGTTCCACACTGTTGTCAGAGTAAATATTCCAGAAGGTTATTCCTTTGGTTTTGAAGATGATGCAACCATTAATCTATTACCAAAAATTGAAGGTTATAACTTTTGTGAGCTGCAAGCAGGTACAGAGCTAGCTTTTACCGAGCCTGAGAGTAGTGCTTTTTTGCAGGCATTTGATGATGATGAACGTGAGGTAGGACGGGATTTTTTTGAATATGGGGATGGTAAAATTTGCTTAAAAAGGTCAGTTATGCCGGCTATGTTGACTATGAATACGCAGGTAATACGTCAGGATTGTTTATGCTATCTAATGGAGAGAATCCCTATGCCTGAATTATAGCGGTAAGTTTTGTTGTTGAAGCTATCGAAAACGCCTAAGAATTTTAATAAACCGCATATAAATTAGCTACTTAAGAAGAGTTATCACTTAAATATATTATAATATACTGTATCTTTTTTTGTCTATTTAACCTATAGTTCGCGCCTGATTGCGTTCACTGCAATCTACTATGAAGCGCACCAGACCGAATGACCCGGTTGGTAGCGTAACACTACCAAATTCATATTAAGGGGCTTTCAGCTTGTCGTTTGAACAATTAGCGCTACATCCAAATTTACTTAAATCCGTTACAGAACTGGGGTTTACCGAACCATCAGAAATTCAGCTGAAGGCTATTCCGCATGTCCTTGAAGGTAAGGATGTTATGGCATCTGCACCTACCGGCACGGGCAAAACTGCAGCATTTGTTTTGCCGGCACTACATGTCTTATCTCAGAGTGAAGCACCAGAAGGTAATGGGCCAAGAGTACTGGTATTGACTCCTACCCGTGAATTGGCGAAGCAGGTATCAGATAATATTTATCAATTAACAAAATATCTACGAATGCGCTCAACAACTATTGTTGGGGGGATGCCTTATCCACCGCAAATTAAAGCCTTACGTCAGCCTTTAGATTTTTTGGTGGCAACACCCGGACGTTTAATTGACCACATGAATTCAGGACGGATCGATTTTTCTCGTATACAGATGCTTATTTTAGATGAAGCTGATCGTATGCTTGATATGGGTTTTGTAGATGAAGTCACTCGCATTGCGAAACAAACCCCTGAGTCTCGTCAAACCCTATTGTTCTCTGCAACATTAGAAGGTCAGGTTGAGAAGGTTGCAAAAGCTTTGTTGAAAGAGCCTTCTCGTATTCAAATTGCCGGTGTAAAGATTAAGCATGATGCTATCACCCAGCATATGTTGCAGGCAGATGATTTTCGTCATAAGCGTAAATTACTAGAGCACGTTTTATCGGGTGAAACGGTAGAACAGGCGATTATATTTACCGCCACTAAAAAAGGCGCAGACAGTTTGGCAGAAAAACTGAAAGATGATGGTTACGCATGTGCCGCACTGCATGGGGATATGCGACAAAATATGCGTCGTCGTGTTATAGAGCAGATGCAAAAACGTCGCTTAAAAGTGTTGGTTGCAACAGATGTTGCGGCGAGAGGGCTTGATATACGAACGTTATCGCATGTTGTTAATTTCGATATGCCGATGCAGGCAGAAGACTATGTTCATCGAATTGGTCGCACGGGTCGAGGTGGTTCAACGGGTAATGCTTATTCATTAATTGGTCCACAAGATTGGCAGTTGTTTTATCGTATTCAAAAGTTCCTTGATACACGTTTTGAATTAGCTGAAATTTCTGGTTTGGAAGCACAACAGGCAAAACCCAAATTTAGAGCTGAAAAACCGAATATCAGACGTCGTAAACCGAATGTGCAATATAAGAAAAGTGGCAAAAGTTATAATGCAAAGAAGAACAACGAGAATAAGCGTCCGGAAGCAGCTTAAAAGTAAATTAAACATTAATTTTTCTGAAGCAAAACACTATGCATAGAGTTCTGCTTCAGAAGTCATTTACGCGAGAAATTGGCTTTAGTGCTTTCAGTAAAATGGACCTGAATTTTTGCAATTATTTCAAGTTGATACCTTTAAGCCCTTGTTAAAAGGCGGCTGAAAACTCAGAAAAACATTTGCAAATCAGCTGCATTTGAGCCTCAAGTTTATGTTAACTAGACTTTAAACATCCTGTTTTAAAGAAGTTTTTTAATTTTTGTTCAAACTGAGGTACTCTAGGTTTATATTCAATAAACTCAGGAATAAATAATGCCCTCCGTTCTTGTTGATGCACGCCGGCGCCTGAAGGCATATGGCAAGTTATCAGGTATTTCAGACCGTGTTATTGAAAGTTTATCGCGACCAAAAGCTACGCTATGTGTGTCTATACCGGTGTTAATGGATGATGGATCGACGAAATACTTTGATGCATATCGTTGTCAATTCAGCTCCCACCTCGGGCCTTGTAAGGGCGGAATTCGATATCACCCCAATGTTACGCAAGATGAAGTTCAGGCCCTGGCACTATGGATGACGATTAAATGTGCCGTTGTCGATTTACCCTATGGTGGTGGTAAGGGCGGAGTAAATGTAGATCCTAAAACATTATCGCGTATGGAGTTAGAGCGATTGTCCCGAGCCTATATGCGTGCTATGGCGGATTTTGTCGGACCAGATAAAGATATTCCTGCACCGGATGTGTATACCAATGCAAGAATTATGGGCTGGATGCGTGATGAATTTGAAGTTATAAAGCGAGAAAAACAACCCGCTGTAATTACAGGTAAACCCGTTAATATGGGGGGAAGTTTGGGGCGTGAAGAAGCGACCGGACGAGGGGCATTTTTAGTAACTGAGTTTTTACGTAGCAAAGAAGGCTTAGCACCAGAGGATATTCGGGTTGCAGTTCAGGGCTTTGGTAACGCTGGCTATAATGTGGCCAAGTTGTTGTTTGATGCCGGGTATAAAATAATTGCTATTAGTGACTCGAAAGGTGCAATTTGTGATGAGGCAGGTTTAGATGTCGATAAAGTAAAGCGTTCTAAAGATAAGCATAGGTCGTTTGATTCAGATTATTGTGAGAGTTCTGTTTGTGAATCCAAAACATATAAAGTTATAAGTCAGGAAGATTTACTAGCGCTTGATGTTGAGCTGTTAGTGCCAGCAGCATTAGAAAATGCGATTACTAAAAAAAATGTTAATAAAATCAAGGCCAGGTGGATTACCGAAGTCGCTAATGGCCCAATATCTTCAGATGCGGATGAAATTTTATATAGTAAAGGCACCGTAGTTATTCCCGATGTGCTTGCTAACTCTGGAGGTGTTATTGTTAGTTATTTTGAATGGGTACAAAACAAATCAGGTTACCCCTGGACGCTTGAAGAAGTGCGTTCGCGACTACAAGATAAACTGAAAAGTAGTTTTGATGAAATGTGGCAGTGTCAGCACCAGAGTGAAAATACCAGTCTGCGGTCTGCTGCTTATGAAATAGCACTAAAAAAATTAGAGCAGGTAATTAAAATGCACGGTACTAAAGAATATTATTCAAATTCAGAAAAATAACCCATAAACATTTAAGTGTTTGATGATGTTTATTATTAGTGATAGGTAGCTTAAGTTATTGTAAAAAAAAACCTGATGGTTTTATAATGACTTATAATTAAAATTATTAATGGGTGATATATTCCTTGTTAAGTAAAAATACAATTGCGGCAATTGATCTGGGTTCTAATAGTTTTCATATGGTTGTGGCCGAAGAGAATAAAGGCCAGCTTGTTATACTAGACCGTATTCGTGAGATGGTGAGATTAGCCGAGGGGCTTGATGATAAAGGTCAACTGGACCCCGAAGTGGAACAGAGAGCTCTGGATTGTTTGAGCCGGTTTGGTCAGCGTATTCGTTCATTGGATGCGCATTGCGTGAGTACCGCGGGTACCAATACGTTACGCCGAATTAGAGAATCAGATGAGTTTATTTTTCAAGCAGAGCAGGTTCTGGGTTTTCCTATAGAAATTATTTCAGGTTATGAAGAGGCTCGACTTGTTTATCAGGGAGTTGCTCACACGCTGGAGCAGGATCATCAGTCAAAGCTTATTGTTGATATAGGTGGTGGTAGTACAGAGTTGGTTATTGGTGAAGGTTTTACGCCTCAGTTATTAAACAGTCTGGAAATGGGCTGCGTTATGATGACGAAGCGTTTTTTTGCGGATGGAAAAATAAAATCTAAACGTCTGCAAGCAGCCCGTATTTTTGTTTTGCAACGTATGAAGGCAGTTCGTTATACCTATAAGCAATTGGGTTGGGAGTCAGTTATTGGTTCTTCGGGGTCAATAAAGTCTATTGCCAGTGTTATTCATGAAATGAAATTGCAGGAAAATGAGGGAATCAATCATGAATCTTTATTGAAGCTGGTTGAGATCTGTAGTGACTATAAAAAAATAAAAAAACTTGATTTACCTGGCCTTAGTGAAAAGCGTCAACCAGTTTTTCTTGGTGGTTTAATCGTTCTTGCCGGAGTGTTTGAAGCTCTGGATATTAAGCACATGCATGTGTCTGAAGGCGCTTTGCGAGAAGGTCTCTTATATGACATGGTTGGTCGACGTCATAACAATGATATAAGGAATGATAGTGTCAGTTCCCTGGCAAATCGTTTTCATATCGACAGTCATCATGCACAACGTATCGAATTAACAGCCTTTGATTTTTTTCAGCAATTAAAAGAAGAGTGTTTTGGTGAAACGCAAAATGCTGCAAATTTATTACGCTGGGCTTGCGAGTTACATGAAATTGGGCGAAATATAGCGCACTCTATGTACCAGAAGCACAGTGCTTACATTATAGAGTATGCAGACCTGGCAGGTTTTTCGCGTCAGGAGCAGTATCGTTTATCGGTTATTGTTGACTCCCATCGTGGTAAGTTAACTATAGATAGCTTCAATGATATACCTAAAAAATTACGACAAAAATTAATTTATCTGACTGTTATAATACGACTCTCTGTTATATTTCATCGTAGCCGAATTGAAAATCAGCTACCTGTAATAAAAATTACAATTGAAGATAATGATCTGACTTTATATTTGCCTGATATGTGGTTAAATGAGCACCCTTTGACTATTAATGATCTGGAGCAAGAAGCAGATTATTTGTTAGCTGTTGGTTTGAAAATGACTACTGAGAGAATGCTTTAGAAAAGCAGTTATTAGTTAAGTTGTCACTCTCCCGTAATGAGAGAGATGACTGTTGGCCAACCGTTTCTTTTAACTACTCTCCGCCAGATCTTCTAATAATTTTTCCTGAGAAATAAAAGCTTCTTTTCCGTCTTCAGGCGCGGCTAGTGTATACCCGCCCTCCGAATCCATTATCCATGCCTGGGTGTTGTCTAATAAATAGTACTCTAGCTCGTTAATGATTCGCTCCTGTAGTGCTTTGTTTTCAATAGGCGTTGCTATTTCAACCCGGTGATACAGGTTTCGTTCCATCCAGTCAGCACTGGAAATATAGACTTCTGGTTTTTCGTCGTTCTTAAAATACACCACGCGATCATGCTCGAGAAATCTTCCGACAATAGAGACAACCCTTATGTTTTCAGATAGTTTTTCTATGCCTGGGCGTAGGCTGCACATGCCACGAATAATTAAATCAATCTTTACACCATATGAAGATGCCTGATATAGGGCACTTATCATTTCAGAATCTACAAGTGAATTGAGTTTAATAATAATGCGACCTTCTTTTCCATTTGCCGCATGTTGCCTTTCTCTTTCTATTTTTGCCTCCAGTGAGTCCTGAAGGGTGAATGGTGATTGTAGTAATTTATTTAAATTTTTGGTTTGTCCCATACTGGTTAACTGGTGGAACACACGGTTTGCATCTTCACAGATTTTTTTATTAGATGTGAATAAACCGTAATCGGTATAAAGTCGCGCAGTGCGTGAATGATAGTTACCTGTACCTAGATGTGCGTATTGTCTTAAGTGTTGTGATTCTCGACGTATGATCAGTAGCATTTTCGCATGAGTTTTATAGCCTACTACGCCATAAACCACATGAGCACCGGCTTCCTGTAATTTAGCAGCCAGTGAAATATTGGCCTCCTCATCAAAGCGGGCACGTAGCTCCACTATAACGGTTACTTCTTTGCCTAGCTTGGCTGCTTTTACTAGTGCGTTTACAACAGCAGAGCTGGGGCCAGTTCTATAGAGTGTTTGTTTGATGGCTAAAACATTAGGGTCGTTCGCGGCCTGGCGAATAAAGTCAACGACTGGAGCAAAAGATTCATAAGGATGATGTAGCAATACATCCTGCTTACGGATAGATTCAAAAATGTCTGATTTTAGTGTGATTTTTGACGGTATAGCTGGTACAAAAGGCTTGTATTTTAATTCGGGGCGGTTAATTAAATCGTAAACTTCATTAAGGCGATTTACATTTACCGGGCCTTCTACCATATATAAATCCTGTTCAGATAATTCGAATTTATCTAGCAGGTAATTACAAATATCTTCCGGGCAATCGTGTGCGGCTTCAAGTCGCACTGCATCACCATAACGGCGCGAACCTAGCTCACCCTCAACTGCACGTAACAAATCATCAATTTCTTCTTCATCAACATATAAGTCACTATTACGAGTTACTCGAAACTGGTAACAGCCTTTAACATTCATTCCAGGAAACAGGGTGTTTACATAGGCGTGAACAACAGATGACAAAAAGACAAAATCATCTGGTCCACAATCACATTCTTCATGGGGCAGCTGAATGATACGAGGTAGTGCGCGGGGGATTTGTACAATGGCCAGGCCACTATTTCGTCCAAAAGCGTCCTTACCCTTTAGTGAAACAATAAAGTGCAGACTCTTGTTTAGTATGCGCGGGAATGGGTGTGCAGGATCAAGTGCTAACGGGCTAATGATAGGCTGCAGCTCGTTCTCGAAGTAGTCTTTTAACCAGCGATCCATGCACTCATTCCATTCAGTACGACGTACAAAACGAATGTTTTCTTGTGCAAGATCTTCGTCAAGAATTGAATTCAATAATTGATATTGCTCGTCTACCAGATCATGTGCTCTCTGACTGATGAGTTTTAGAATTTGTTTTGGAGAGGTGTTATCCGGTTCATTATGTATTGCGCCTAATTCAACTTTTTGCTGCAGACCAGCTACGCGAATTTCGAAAAACTCATCCATATTGGTGCTAAAAATACACAGAAAACGCAGGCGCTCAAGTAAAGGAATGCTTTCATTCCTTGCTTGTTGCAAAACTCGCCAGTTGAATTCAAGCAGGCTCAATTGCCGGTTTAAGTAATACTCCGGCTTTTTGAAGTCGATAATGGCGGTTTTTTCAGTGGCCTTTTTTTTAGCAGGCTTGTTGTCAGATTCTACGTTTGTCATTGGTTTGATGTTTTTTTAGTGTTTATTGCTTTCTTTGTACAGATATTAGACCAGGTTCATGGTTTTAGCTAATATAATTGGTTAGGTTTGTTAACAGTATCATGCGTTTAGCGTTAATTCTTTACGGATTTATTAAGAATAAGCGGAATCAATTTCTATGGTGTATCCTCTTACACATGATAATAATAAGAGTTCTAACAATGGAGTCGTGGTATGACGTCTGATTTCTGGGTTAATTTGATCGAAGGGCAGCCAGAACTGTCGCTGCTCATTTGGGTAAGCGTGTTGGTGATAGTGATGTACGTTGCTAGGCAGCCTGCGCATCAAATGATTCTTTCACTGGCACGAAGCTTACGAAATGCCATGCGATTGATGGCTAGATCGGTCATGTTTGCAGAAAAGCAGCTTAAGTTACGTAATCGTGAAGTATTGCTCTCACAGGGGCAGCAGCATGCTGAGCGTTTTATTGAGCGAGAATTTCAACGTGTGGAAATTTTAGTTAATAGAGACTTAAGTGGCTATCCATCTCTGCAGCGTGATTTAAAAGAACAAATTACCCGTATTGATGAAGATTATGTGCATTCGAGTGAAGTTCCACCAAAGCCTCCTGAATGGCTCAAAGCCATAGAGGCGGTAGCGAGTATTCCAGATAATGGATCCCCGGTAGTGGCTAAAATCTTAAATGATATTCACAGTACCTTGAAAAAAGCTCTGGATACAGACTTGCAAGAATATCGGCAGGCTAACAGAGAACGACATAGTTTATTGAAAAAGATGATGCCTTACTGGCGCTCTCTTACTAACAGCCTGAATTCGGTGGAAATTAAAATTACCGGTCTAGAGCAGCGTTCAATTATTATTGATGGTCAGATGCAGACCTATGAAGATATTAGAAATCAAACCGATTATGCGGAGCGTATGCTGTCATCTTCATCAATGACGCAGTTTTTTATATCTGGTCTGGCTCTGTGTTTAGCCATTATTGGTATGTATGTGAACTTTCAATTGGTTGCGTTACCAATGGAGGAGATGGTAGGTGCGGGTAGTTATTTAGGGAATAGTTCTATTCGTGCCTCGGATGTATCTGCATTATTTATTATCAGTATCGAAGTTATATTGGGTTTATTCTTAATGGAATCGGTGGGGGTGACGCAACTATTTCCCATTATTCATTTGCTGGAAGATCATAAACGTAAAATGATTTTCTATATTATGCTGAGTTTTCTGTTTGTCTTTGCAGGTATTGAAGCATCGTTGGCCTATATGCGCGACATGCTTGCTGCCGATCGTGAAGCTCTATCACAATTACTCACGGGTGTTGAAGTAGCAGAGCCACCTCTGCGCTGGATACCCTCGCTCGGGCAAATGATTATGGGTTTTATTTTGCCTTTTGTACTGACGTTTGTAGCGATTCCGTTGGAATCATTTATACATTCATTTAGGACTGTAATGGGATTAGTGACTGTATGGTTACTGCATGTGTTAGTGGTGATTATACGTTTTGTGGGTAATGTGGTCTTTGGTGCAGGTAAAATGCTTATGAATGCTTATGATCTTATAATCTTCATTCCATTGAAAATTGAAAGAACTTTGGGTAATAAGCTAGTTAAAAAGAAGGAAGATACCATTAGTGGTGTATTAACTCATCAGTTTGAAGTGGGAGAGGATAAATGAGAGAGCTCACAAAAAAAGGGATATTTATAACTCTGAGTATTTTGTTGTCAATTGGTATTTTGACACAGTCTGGTTGCTCAGGAGAAAGAAAGAAAAAAGCAGTATATGTTTTGGTTGATATCTCTGGAACCTATAGCCAGCAATTTGAAAAGGTGAAGGGAGTAGTGCGCTACCTTCTCGGTTCTTTGCTTCCCGGGGAATCTCTGGCATTAGCTCGTATTGATAGTGGGAGTTTCAATGAAAAAGATATTGTTGCTCGCATGAGTTTTGATTTGCGACCGTCTATTGCTAATTCACAAAAACGCGCCTTTCTGGAGTCAGTAGAAAAATTTGGTGAAGATATTAAACCGAGTGAATATACCGATATTACCGGAGGTATTTTACAGGCGATTGAGTACTTAAATGAAACGCAGGCGAACCAGAGATATATCCTCATTTTTTCAGATTTAAAAGAAGAAATAAAAAAAGGACAGATACGAGACTTCCCTATTAGCTTTAATGGTACTAATGTTGTTGCGATTAATGTTACCAAACTGCAAAGTGATAATGTCGACCCTAGAGAGTATTACAAAAGGGTTGAAGACTGGACCAAGCGAGTGGAAGAGGGTGGTGGCACCTGGAAGCTGGTTAATGATTTAAATCACTTGGACAGCATTATAGAGTAATTTGTTGGTATTTATTAAAAACTATCAATGGGTGATGTACCTGCAACGCTCCACCCATTGATAGTCTTATTATCTTTTTTATAATTTTTTAACCCCATTTTAAAACCTCCAACGTTTATAGCTGTATATAAACAAAGGAGTTTTACAATGAAACATTCGATTTCCCCTATATCACTATCATTAGCCTGTATCGGCGGCGTTATGCTAACCGCCTGTAATACGGTTGAACCAAATAAAACTAATCAGGGTCAGGTTCCACCACAATCAGTCATAAAGTCTGAAATGGCTCAATTACATCGTGATGCAGAAAAAAACAAGCTAAGTCAGGCACAAGAAGATTCGGCTAAATACAAACTTCGGACCAAGCAGCAAAAGTCGATGATGGCTGAACGTGATGTTTCAGGTGCAATGGCTAGCATGGCGACGTCATATTTTACCCAGCCAGGGGCCAGGGTTTATCAGGAAGAGAAAAATCGTGAAAACTACCAGCACTTTAATGATAGTAATATTTTAAAAACCAGTGAAACACCGGTTTCAACGTTTAGCGTTGATGTAGATACCGGTGCATATTCAAATGTCAGAAGATTTTTAAATCAGGGGCAGATGCCACAAAGAGATGCGGTACGCAGCGAAGAGTTGATAAACTATTTTAGTTATAATTATGAATACCCGGAAAGCAAAAATAAACCATTCTCTATTCACACAGAAATTGCACCTACGCCGTGGAATAAAAACAGCCATTTACTGCATATAGGTTTGCAGGCGTATCAGTCGCATAATGAACAGCGCCCAGCGAGTAACCTGGTATTTCTTGTTGATGTCTCAGGTTCTATGCACAGTCGCGATAAAATTCAGCTGCTTAAATCAGGCCTGAAGCTACTGGTTAATAATTTGCAGGAAAGTGATCGTATTTCAATTGTGACTTATGCCGGTTCAACAGGTGTAGTTTTAAAGCCCACGAACGGAGATAAAACAGCCGAAATCACATTGGCACTGGATCAGCTTACAGCAGGTGGTTCAACAAATGGTGCCAGTGGAATAAAACTGGCTTATCAAATGGCTCAGCAATCATTTATTAAAAATGGGGTTAACCGTATAATTTTGGCGACAGATGGAGACTTCAATGTAGGTGTAACTAATTTTGAATCATTAAAACAAATAGTTGAAGAAAAACGCAAAACAGGTATTTCATTAACAACCCTGGGTTTTGGACGCGGTAACTATAATGATCACTTAATGGAACAATTAGCAGATGTTGGTAATGGTAATTACAGTTATATCGATAATTTAAATGAAGCCAGAAAAGTTCTGGTTGAAGAAATGAAATCCACGCTTAATACTGTAGCTAATGATGTGAAAATTCAAATTGAATTTAACCCTGATCAGATCGCTGAATATCGGTTAATTGGTTATGAAAATCGAGCTTTAAAACAGGAAGACTTTAATAATGATAAAGTTGATGCAGGTGATATTGGAGAGAATCATACAGTTACTGCATTATATGAAGTAACATTTACAGAAAGCGCAGTTAAACAATTAGATAATAACCGCTATTCAAACTATGCACCTGCTGCTAAGGCTAATAGACATAATAACGAACTGGCATTTCTTCGCCTAAGATATAAGAAAGATAGCCAGTCAAAAAGTCAGTTAATTGAAAAGCCGATCTATAAACATGAAGTAATAAAAAACATTGGCCAGGCGAGTAATAATTTCAGGTTTTCAGCATCGGTTGCTGCTTATGCTCAGCAGCTGAGAGGCGGAAAATATCTGCGCGACTTTGGTTATAATGATATTCTTAAATTAGCTAAAAATTCTAAAGGTGATGATTCATTCGGTTATCGAGGTGAGTTTATCCAGTTGGTGTCATTAGCTAAATCTTTAGATATTTAATATCATGCAGGTCGTACTTAACTTTATCTAACTTACAGTTCTTTATAAATGAGTGATTTTTATTCTAATGCAACTTGATGACTTAAGTGATGAAGACTTAATGTTAAGTTATCGAGATGGTACTGCAGCCGCCTTTGATGTGCTATACGCACGACACAAAGGCGGCTTGTATCGTTATGTTCTGCGCCAGCTGAATAATCAGCAAGAAATTGCGGCTGAATTATTTCAGGATGTGTGGATGAAAGTGATTAATGCACGCCTGAAGTATCAGGCTACGGCTAAATTTACTACCTGGCTTTATCACCTGGCGCATAATCGTCTGGTTGATTATTGGCGTAGTACGAAACATGAGAAGCATAAGGTGGAGTACGTCGCAGAGAGTGCAGAGGAAACGCAGATTTATGAGCAGAGTATGCCTGGACATCATTCTGAGCCACATAATGAGTTACAGCAAACACAAATACGTCAGCAGATAAAGCAGGCCATAGCAGATCTGCCAGAAGAGCAGCGCAGCGCTATTTTATTAAAAGAGGAGGGGGCACTAAGCTTAGCTGAAATAGCTGAAGTGACTGGTGTGAACAGGGAGACAGTTAAAAGCCGATTACGCTATGGTATAAAAAGCCTGCGGGGCGTTTTACATCCATTGAGGCCCGTATCATGACTACTAATGAATTTGATCAGGACAAAGAATTTCAGGCGTTACATGAAAAATATCAGGCTGAGTCAACTGAATTACCCCCTGCTGAATTAGATGTAAATATTCTACAGGCGGCCCATCGGGCCGTAGATGAGCGCCCTGAGGTTGTGCCATTGAAATCACGTAAACATCCGTGGTACCGCCCCATGTCGTATGTTGCCATTCTCGTTTTGAGTTTGAGTGTTGTTATGAGGCTGGCTTTTGAACCCGATATTCTTAACTCGGAGATGGTCGAGCCTGAGCCCGTAGCTTCATCTGATTATGCGGCTGAAAAGGTACAGGCTGAAGCCGATGAAATGGCTGAATTAAATGCCATGAAAGAGCACGTGCAACAGGAGCCTGCTTTAAAAGCCAGGAAGAAGCAGGTTGAGTCATTACGTGCCAAAGAAAGCCAGATTAGAAAAAGCATTATGGAAAAAGAACAACTGGAAAAACGCAGGATGCTAAGTAAGAGAGAGTCTCTATCAAAGATGATGCCCCGCACCTCTGCAGAGCAAGGAGTGCAGAGCGCGACACAAAGCATAACTGCTGAGCATATGGCTCCCACGCGTGCTCAATCACAGTCAGCCCTTGAGGAGGCTACGGGTGAAGCGTTAGAAGATAAGAGCAAAAAACTGCAATCAAAAGAAATTGATATCATGTTAAAGTTATTGGAAGCAGCGAAATTTGAGCAACTAAGGCTCGCCCTGACTCGATATCGAATCAAATACCCATTTAAAGAGAGCAGCGATAAATTGCCAGAGGCATTGCGCCTGCTGGAAATTAAATGGCAAACAGAAGGCGAATAGAAACTGACTTGAATTCTCGGCATAAGAGCTAATGCGTATAAGGTGTTTCTAAGTTAGTATCTGCTAGATATACGGGAAGAGCATGTTACTCATATCAATAACTATAAATTGTACTTGAATGTGCCCCACCTAACTTCATGGTTGGGGTGGTAAATTAAAATTATTTTCAGGACAGGTTACCAATGAACTTAACAAAGCTGGCAAGCATTCTATTAGTTTTTACACCAATTGTTTTTCAATCGACATTACAGGCCGAAAATTTCAGAGCTCGAATAGTAAAGGTTCAGGGGCAAGTATATGTGGTTAACGATGAAGGTGAAAAAAGGCGGCCTGAAAAAATGCAGTTTCTGGTAAACAGCAATGAGACTGTGGTAACCAGTAAAGATAGTAAAGCTGTTTTACAGTTTGAAGATGGCGCAATGTCGGTGTTAGATCAGAAAAGTAGCTTAAGAGTAGAGAAGTCAGGCTGGTTATCTCAGTTAGGTGGAAAAGTGTATTATATTTTTCGTAAAGTTCTTGGCAAAGATAAACCAAAGAGAGTTCGTACGAGATTTGCCACCATTGGTATTCGAGGTACTACCTTTATTGTAAATGTAGAAGAAAATAGTCAACAGGTTGCATTGCAGGAAGGCAAGCTGAATATAGAATCACCCGGTGATGATTATGAGTTTCACAAGTCAGGAACTAAAGCAGATGACTTTGCAGCATTTAAGCAACAGGCAAAGCAACGTGATCAGGAATTGTATGATGAGTTCAGCGATTATAAGCAAAAAATGGCTAAAGATTTTATAGGATATAAAAAGAGTTTCGATTTAAAAGCTAACAAAGTTGTTAGTTTTAATGCTAACCGTGTTGATGAAAATGATTTAAATAAAGATTGGGAAACATCATTCGATGACTTTGCTGATTTTTCTAAAGAGTATATCGATGCATATAAAGAACTCGACCTGGCAACTGAAATGTTACATTAACCTGATAGTTATAAATAGACGTTATATGTTTGTTTTCTCTGTGCTCTAGAAAGGTCAAAGGTGTTAGTGTTTTTTATATTTATTCTATTTTTTGAAAGCCACGTAATCCCTGAAGGCCACCACCATGAATGGCGAGTATGCTAGAGCCGGCTTTAAAGTAGTCTTTTTTTATCAGGTCTAAAATTCCCCATAACATTTTGCCGCTATAGACGGGTTCTAGTTGTATATTATATTGTTGTTTGAAGCTGTTGATGAAAGCGTCAAGTTCAGACGTGGTTTTTGCGAAGCCGCCAAAATGATATTTGTGATTTATTTCCCATGCAGGTAGTTCGGACAGTTTATTTTTAGAAAGCATTAAACTATCTTTTATTTCCTGGTCTAGCTGCAGGTTTTTCATTACCGCAAACCCTAACAATTTAGTTTTGGGTTGTTTGCTACTTTGAATAAGCGAGCTGAGCATTGTGCCGCTACCGACTTCGCAACAGATTACATCATATTTTTCCTCCAGCTCATCTAATAATTCTGCGCAACCTTTTTTACCAAAAAAATTATTTCCTCCCTCGGGTATTAAATAAAATTCTCCTAACTCCTGATGCAGGGATTTAATAAAATCTGTATCGTTTTTTTGTCTGTATTCTATACGCTTTATAAATTTTAGTTGCATGCCCCAGTTTCGCATATCTTGTAAACACGGGTTGAGTGAGGGGGGCGCTTCACCTCTAATTACACCAATCGTTTTAATGCCTAACTGTTGTCCCGCCGCGGCTAGCGCATGAAGATGGTTGGAGTACGCTCCACCAAAGCTGAGTATTGTGTTTTGTTTGTTTTTTTGTGCTTC
>Ga0209345_10001220_pt1 | contig 31267 bp, 30 predicted proteins | sample Cruoilmetagenom7_FD_187294 | JGI IMG/M metagenome (GOLD analysis project Ga0209345, IMG submission 187294) | Oil polluted marine microbial communities from Coal Oil Point, Santa Barbara, California, USA - Sample 7 (SPAdes) (version 2) | ecosystem: Environmental > Aquatic > Marine > Oil seeps ...
CTTTCATTAGTAGGTTTCCAAAACAACTTTTCATCTGGAATTTGATGAAATGTTTTCTCTCCTAAACTTTTATAATAGTTAAATTGTTTGATAATACTTGGTAAGTAGTCGTTCATTTTAGTATTTCTTTTCAATTATTGTATGAGGAATTTCATTTAAATTCCAATCAATCACTAATCCTTCTGCTAATTCTTGCGCAATTTCCTTACCATAAAGGAATTCGCAGAGATATAAAGCTGCTTCAAAACTTTTTGCTCCACCTGCTGAGGTAATGTATTTTCCATCGTGTACAAAAAGCACTTCTTTTCTAATATCCAAGGTTGGAAACATAGTTCGCATGGTGTCAATATCGCTAGGAAACGTTGTTAAAACAGATTCATTTAATAGTCCAGCTTTCGCTAAAACAAAAGCGCCATCGCAATGAGAAGTTACAAGTTGAGCTTCTTTATCAGCTTTTTTTACAAATGATAACATAGCTTCATCTTCAAGATCTGTATCTAAATGATGTTCTGCGCTAGGAACAACTAAAATATCTATTTTCGGAATAGAATCTGATAAATAATTATAATCTGGAATTATTTTCATTCCTTCAAATGAAGTAATATAATCATCTGTATTAGCAACAGTAAATACATTCATTGCCTTAATATTTTTTCTGAAAATAGTGTGTTGAAAAATATCGAATGGTGCGGTGAGTTCAGTATTAAAAACACCATCCATAATTAGAAATCCTACATTATATCGAGAACTATCTAATTTTGGAAATTCTTTTTGAGGTTTAATTTCTTCAATTTCAGTTGAAGTTATTTTTTCTTCGGAATGATTCCTACAAGAAACCATTCCGAAGAAAATAAAAAGAGCGATTATATATTTCATGTGTCAATATTATTTTTTACCAGCTTAAAATTAGGTGATTTTTTTAGCATTCGATATAAAAGTACAGATAAAAGCATCGCTATAAATCCGTATATAGCTGTAATTCCCCAATTAGTAGCATATCCATAGTACTCAATGATTTTAAAACTCACTACAGGGCATAAAATATGTGCAAATGAAAATGAGATAGAATACCAAGCCATATAAGTTCCTTCTTGGCCTTTTTTTGCTCTATTCATTGCAAATGTATTAGTAAATGGAAAAGCAATCATTTCTCCAATTGTAATAATCACCATGTGTACAATCAATATTTCAGCAAAACTATCAAAGAGAAGCAATGCAAAACTTAGTCCCATTAAAAATGAACTATATGCAAACAATTTTGTGTGTGAAATTTTTTTGCTTTCAATCCAATGTACCAATGGCATTTCTAAAACTACGATGATCACTCCATTTAGTAATAATAGTAATCCTGTATAATCTTCAGATAAACCAAATTGCTTAAAATGATAAGTTGGCATCGTGAAAAATAGTTGCATAAATACCATTCCCATTAAAAAACTAATTGCTAAAAATATTAGATATGGTGTGTCTTTAAATATTCTAAATTTTTCATCTGAAACTTCTTCCTCTTTATTTTCTTTTTCGTCTTCATTACTGTATAAAGGTTTTTTCTTTACTAATAGAACAAATAGAATCGTAGACAAGATACATGTGATTCCATCAATCCAAAATAGGGTGTCATAACCACTTTTAATAATTAATAGACCTCCTACCATTGGCCCAAATATGAATCCTAGATTTATAGCCAAACGCACTAAAGCTAAAGAACGTGTTTGGTTTTCTGGCTTACTATACGCTTTTAGAGATACAAACATTGCAGGACGAAACATATCTGCAACACTCATAATAAAAAAGATACTGATACATAATGCCCAAAAAGTTGTTACAAATTGGAGGCCTATAAATAGAAACCCTGTGGTAAGTAAACTCCTTGCCATTACATTGTAGAATCCTATTTTATCGGTTAATTTTCCTCCTACATAATGCCCTACTAAAGATCCAATTCCGAAGAATGAAAGAATGATACCTACATCCTCAAGACTAAATTCTAAGTTTTCATTTAAGTAACGACTCAAAAATGGCAAGATCATAGTTCCTGCACGATTTATAAAAGTAACCAGTGCCAAAAACCAAATTTCTTTGGAGAGGCCACTGAAGGAAGCAAGGTAATTTGTATATAATTTTTTCATTGGTTGATAGGTATAAAAATAAAACGTCCGACATAAATGCCGGACGTTTTGAGATTGATATTATTTATAGTTTTATAGTCAATACATACATCGCCAGCATTTCTCGTAAGAAACGACAGATTGTTGTTTACAGATGCATGATGTTGTATTCATGATAGAATTAATTGAAGTCCAAAAGTAATAAAAAAAATGAATTGAGTTGGTTTCTAGGTAAATATTATCAAGTTTATTAGGTTTTAATTATATTTACTAAAAATGTATTTCATGAAATTAAAAGTATTATTTTTCTTTGTATTTATAACTTCACTAGTGTTTTGTCAAGATAAATCTGAAGTATTCAAAGCTATTAAAGAGTATCAAACTGAAGCGAATGAAAAATTTTCGAATCCAGAAACTTCCATTTTAGATTCTTTGGATTTAATATCTTTTAAAAGATTAGAGTTCTATCCAGCAGATTTAAAATTCAATGTGAAAGCAACGTTTGTTAGAACTCCAGATGAGAAACCATTTTTAATGAAAACTTCAACGAGTAGATTACCAGAATATGTAAAATACGGTGAAGCTCATTTTTCAATTAATGAGGAGCTTTTAACACTCAATTTATATAAAAGCACACGCGAAGTTGAAAACCCTGAAGAGGATTATTTATTTGTTCCTTTTACAGATTTAACTAGTGGTGATGGATCATATGGAGGTGGTCGTTACATAGAATTAGATATTCCTACTACTGAAATTATATATATTAATTTCAACTTAGCTTATAATCCATATTGTGCTTATAGTGCTAGATATTCTTGTCCAATTCCTCCTAAAGAAAATGATATTTTAGTTCGAATTGAAGCTGGAGTAAAAGATTTTGGGCATCATTAAATAGTTTTTACAATCCACATTCCGAAGAATACCGCAGCAAATCCTAAAATAAAACTGGCACAAGTATAAATTGCAAATGTCATAAAATCTCCGGCTTTTAGGAATATATGATTTTCATAAGCAAAAGCTGAAAAGGTGGTAAATCCACCACAAAATCCTGTAGCTAAAAAGAGGATAGTATTTTGACTTAAAGTATTGTTTTTTAAAGCGAGACCTAAAATAATTCCAATAATTAAACTACCTAAAATATTGGCAGTAAAGGTACCATAGGGAATTCCATCTTGAGAATTGTTAAGATGGGTTCCTATCCAATACCTTAAAGAACTTCCTAAACCGCCACCCAAAAAAACTAATAACAATTGTTTCATTATTGTTGCGAAATAATAGGGTGATTACTTCTTAAATCTTTAAAAACAGGAATATAAACTTCTGTGGTCCATTCTGCTGGATTTGAAACTAAACCAGGGTCATTGGCGTAGATTTCAAACATATTTTTAGAAATATCCACGATTAAATGTTGCTCTTTGATATACGCTTTAGCTTTATCGTAAGCTTCACCAAGGTTAGTGTAATTTCCTTTTAAAATAGTCTTAACAGCACTTGTAGGTTCTTGAAACCCACATAGTACATTACTTCCTTCAGGAGTGACGATATTTTCTTTTACAGGAATAGCGGCTGAAAAAATTACTGTTCCATTTGCTTCGTTTATCTGATTGTAAATGGTAAAAGGCATTCCTGCTGTTTGTATATTGTTTTGTTGAACGAACCCCATGATTTCTCCAAACATTGCACCCATTTTTAAACTTAATTCACTTGTCTTAGAAGAAGCAGTTAGGTATAAATAATATCCTCCACCATAATCTGAAATTCCTGTAACATCAACAGAAAATTGTTTCATATTATTTAATACTAATGTTTCAATTCCTTTCAAACCATCCATATTCATTTTATGCATGTCGCCTTCGAAATCCATTCCACTAAAAGCATAAAAAACTTTATCCATTAAAGTGTGTTCGCCTGTCATTCCCCAAGTAATATTTGTTGCTCCATTTTCTTCTTCAAAATTCCAATAAACTTTTGGCTTACGTTCTCCTCCGGGAGTTAAAAGCGTTAAATCTTGAAGAATTTCTTTGTTTTCAATCACTTTCGTAGTTTTCATAGAGCCATCCATTTCACCCGTCCAGGAATAAGACCCGCCTTCACCTACAGTTTTTTCAGCATAATTAAAAACAATGGTAGAATCCGATTTCTTCCATGGTCCCCAATGTTCCCATTCTTTAAAATCATTTACTTTGTTAAAAATCAAATCGATAGGAGCTTCAATGCTATACGTGTCTTTTATATCATAATCACTTTCTTTTGTGCCAAAATAGATAGCGCCACCAATGACGATTATTAAAATAAGAAAAAATAAATATTTTAGAATTTTCATGGAGATATAAGTTATGATTACGTTGCTAAGGTAATCATTTTTGAAATTTTTTATTTATAAGCTGAAGATAATAAACAAGACTATTTATAATTTTAAAACATAGAAAAGGAGGCTAAAAACAATCTTCATTTAATTTCTTACATTTGTGTTCACAAAAAATTAAAATATAAAGAAAATGAAAATCAAATTTTTAATTGGTGTGTTTATGGTATCTTTTTTTACGTATTCATGTAAAGAAGAAAGTAAAGATAAAGAGCCAGAAACTACCGAAACAAAAGTAGAAGAGACAAAGTTTAATTATAATGTTGAGCAATTTGCTGACATTAAAGTACTTCGTTATGAAATTGGAGGATGGGATCAATTAACCCTAAAAGAACAAAAATTAGCGTATTATTTAACTCAAGCAGGATTGTCTGGTAGAGATATTATGTGGGATCAAAATTACCGACATAACCTAGAAATAAGAACTGCTTTAGAAAAAGTATATTCAGATTTTAAAGGAGATAAAACTTCTTCAGATTGGATAAGTTTTGAAACTTACTTAAAAAGAGTTTGGTTTTCTAACGGAATTCACCATCATTATTCAAATGCTAAATTGAAACCTGAATTTTCTTCAGAATATTTGAAACAATTATTAGTAGATTCAGGAGCAACACTTGAAGGAGAAGCTTTCGATGTTATTTTTAATGATAAAGATGCTAAAAAAGTGAATTTATCTAAAGGGGTTGATAATGTATTATTATCTGCAGTTAATTTTTATGGGTCAGATGTAACTACTGCTGATGTTGAAGGTTTTTATAAAAAAATGACATCACCAAATGCAGATAAGCCATTATCTTATGGTTTAAACTCTCAATTGGTTAAAGAAAATGGAAAGTTAAAAGAGCGAGTTTATAAATCGGGTGGATTATATGGTTCAGCGATTGATGAAATAGTAAAATGGTTAGAATTAGCTCAAGGAGTAGCTGAAAATGATGCGCAAGGAAATGCTTTAGGTTTATTAATTAGCTATTATAAATCAGGAGATCTTCAAACTTGGGATGACTATAATGTAGCTTGGACTGCAGCAACCGATGGAAATATAGATTATATTAATAGTTTTATTGAAGTATATAATGACCCAGTTGGTTATAGAGGTTCGTATGAAACTATCGTACAAGTTAAAGATTTTGATATGTCACAAAAGATGGCTGTTTTATCTGATAATGCTCAATGGTTTGAAGATAACTCACCTTTAATGGATGCTCATAAAAAGAAAAATGTAGTAGGAGTTACTTATAAAGTAGTAAATGTAGCAGGTGAAGCTGGTGATGCATCTCCAAGTACTCCAATTGGGGTTAATTTACCAAATGCAAACTGGATACGTTCTACTGTTGGTAGTAAATCTGTTTCATTAGGAAATATTATTCATTCATATAACAATGCAGGTTCTTCAGGAAGATTAAAAGAATTTGTAAATGATGATGAAGAGTATAATTTAGAGAAAAAACATGGACAATTAGCAGATAAATTACATACTGCATTGCATGAAGTAATTGGTCATGCTTCAGGTAAAATAAACCCAGGAGTTGGTGAAACTAAAGAGACACTTAAAAAGTATAAATCTACTTTAGAAGAAGGAAGAGCAGATTTAGTTGGTCTTTATTATTTATACAATCCAAAGTTACAAGAACTTGGATTAGTTGATGATTGGAAAAGTATTGGAATGGCTGCTTATGATGGCTATATACGTAATGGTTTAATGACTCAGTTAATTCGTCTTGAATTAGGGGATGATGTTGAAGAAGCGCATATGGTAAATAGACAATGGGTTTCAGCTTGGGCTTTTGAAAAAGGTGCTGCAGACAATGTAATTGAAAAAATTACTAGAGACGGTAAAACGTATTTCAACATTAATGATTACGAAAAGCTTCATGCTATATTTGGAGAATTATTACGCGAATCACAACGTATTAAATCTGAAGGAGATTACGCGGCTGTAGAAGCATTAGTAGAAGGATATGGTGTAAAAGTAGATCAGGCAATACATGCTGAAGTTTTAGAGCGTAACAAGCAATTTACTTCTGCTCCTTATAGTGGTTTTGTTAACCCTGTTATGGTTCCTGAAATGGAAGGAGAGGAGATAAAAGGTTTCTCTATTACTCAACCTGAAACTTTTGCAGAACAAATGATGGCTTATAAGAAAGATTATACTTTCTTACCAATTAAGAATTAAGAAATCTTAAACTATTATATATTAAAAACCCTCTTAGAATTCTAAGAGGGTTTTTAATTAAACAACATTTTATATATGGAGTTTTAATCAAAGCTTACATTGTCAACTGTTAAGGCTGAAGAAAAAATAGTGTCGGCAACATCGGTAATTGTAAAAATTAAAAATGCTGGAGACCCTATATGATTAATGTCAATAGTTTCATTTTTCCAACCTGTAGCTCCTGCGTAATCATCACCATCATCAGGTAATCCTGGGAAACCAAAACACTGTGTATTTCCATCAATTCCTACAGTATTTACGCTAGTTAAAAATACAGTTCGGGAACCATTTGGACCTACAGCAGTGACAATAACAGAATCATCAAATTCGCTATCTACAAATTCTTGAAATTCAGTAGAAAGAAAATTATAACTAAAAGAAACATTTGTAAATTCATTTGTAACAGGACCAAGAATCATAATACTTGATGCATTTCCAATAGAATTATTATTTGAAATTAAACTATTACCACTAGTAATACCAGCCATATTTGATCCTGATAAAGGTTCAACACAGCCCTGAGTTCCTTCTAGTATATTTCCATCTCCTAAAAATTGAACTCCTTCAGTGTTATTTTCAAAAGATCCATTCGTATTAAAGTCACCATTTGATGAAGCGATAGTATTATATGTAAGGCTGAAATTTCCACTAAAGAAATTATTACCTCCATCATCTTGAACCCCATCAAATAAAGTGAAAACTACAGTAGTTCCACTATTAAAACTTACAGTAGGGGTAAAGGTTAAAATCGCATAACCGTTAGCGCCTTCGTTTATACTTAGAGTTCCACCTAATTCTGTTCCATCTTCAGTTACTTCAATGTTATTAGTTAAAGATGAGATTAAAATTTTATCATCTAAAAAAAGGATGATTGGTAATTTGTTTGAATAAGAATCTCCTTGAACTGAAGGGATTGCTTGAGCTACCGTCCAAGGTTGATTGTCTTGTGAGTCAATTACAGAGTTAACACCCGCATTTCCATTGTTGATTATTGTATAGGTTATTTCACCTGGTGGAAGATCTTGTTGTTCTTCCTCAAAAGGGGTATTTGAATCTTTAGAACAAGCTGAAAGAATCAATAGAAAAATGATTGTAATTGCATAAAATTTTTTCATGATAATTGGTTTTAAAGTTTGTGTAAATTTACTTTGTTTTAAATTTTAATAGTATTCCCAGTAATGGGGATTATTATTTATTTTCTTTAAAAAAACCTTCTTAATAAAAAGAAGGTTTTCAAACCAAAACATAAAGAGAGTAGTTAGTTGATAACAATCAATCTTCTTATTTATAGTATAAATTTAGTTATATAAACACAAAAAAAAATACCCAATGATGGGTATTTTTTTTATTCTGAATAAGAAGTTTTGATTTATTTAATACGCGCTTGAAATTCGCCGATTACATCGCTATATGAACGTAATACACGATCCCATTCTTTGTATAATTCATCACTTTTAACACTTGTCATAGGTAAATTAGAAGATTCACTTATTAATTTAACTTTAAAAGTTAATGGATCACTAGATGATTCTTTAACAATAATTCTAGTTCTAATTGTGTTTTGTAAAAATGTTTTCAAAGACCATGATGTACGTAAATAACCTGTTTCTTTGTCTGTCATTTCTATAACATCGATATATGTTAAAACAATTTGATTAATAAGTTTCCATGCTTTATCTTTATCTATTGTGTTACATTTTAATTCAATATCAATATTTGCTATATCGGTCTGAATAGATGCATCATAAGCATCGTCTCTTTTCATTTCTATGTAATAAGTCTTTGGAGGTTTAGTCATGTCTTTTTTGTTACAAAACTCAATGCGCTCTGTTAAAAATCCAATCTTTTTTACAATTACAGTAACACAATCTTTATATGCAACAGTAACTATTGTTGATCCTTTACCAACTAGCTTTCCGTTAATGTAAATATCTGCATCAGATTCTGATGTGCCTAGCTCTACTTTCTTTTTTCCAGGTATAATATCTTCCTCATTATTAGCTGTTTCAGAATTTGAAAAGCTAAGTGAGGTAATGCTTAATGCTAAAAGGAAAATAATTTTTTTCATAATATGTAATTTGTAGTTGTTGTTAAATAAGTTAGGTCAATGTAATACTTTTTTTAGTTACAGAAAAGAAAAACCAAACCCGATGTTTGCTATTAATAAACCCGATTTACTAATGCCTGGAATTTCTGGAATTTCTTCTAAAGTTGTTTCTGTTGAATTATTGCTTGTTACTACTATGTATTCTGGAATATTACCAAAACCATATCCAACTTCTATTCTGAAATAAAAAGTGCTTCCTAGTTTTGCTCCCAATTTAAAATTGAAAGTGTCAAAATCAATTTTACCAGTACCATCATTGATGGTGTTATTAAATTCTACTTCAGAAAATGTTCCCTCACTTTTAAATGAAAAATAAGTAATTGAGCCATAAAGACCTTTGCCATTTTCTGAAAGATAAATATTAGTCCCAAATTCAAAATTATTATACTTAATGGATACATCATCTACAGTTTTTGAAAGTGACATATAGTCTAGGGTAACAGCAACTCTGTTATTTAATAGTGGTGTTACATATTCTACATTTCCAGTAATGATATGTGGAGTTCCTAATCGAACGCCAAATCGTAAAGGCTTAATGCTTTCAGTTTCTTCAAGTGTATAGTTTGTAGTTTCTTGAGCTTGAAAATAAAAAACGGTAAATAAAAGGAACAGTGAGGTTGTTATTATTTTTTTCATGAATTAAAAATGTTTTAATAATTGCTTAATTGATACTGTAATAGTAAGTTGAGTTGAAGGATTTTAAAATACCCTTTGATGGGTATTTATAAGAAAGCTTCTTTTCTGGTTAATGAAAAGAAGCTTTAACAACAAAATGAGAACAACAATTTTGTTAGTTAATATGTTTATTTTTGGAAGGTGTATATTTCAATATCATTATCTCCATAATCAAAGGTCATTGTAAAAGTATTTCCATTGATAGAAATTGTGTCATCAAAAATAATTTGAGCATTACCAGTTCCATAGTTTCCTTCATCTGTGGTTCCATTTTCATTATAAGAATAAGCATATTCAGCCATAACTAATTTTTGATCTGAATCATTATATGCCCAATATCCTTCTGAAGTATATTCGTAGTTAGTGTCAGGCTCATAAATAATAGTGCAGGAGTTTGATGATGCATCATAATCAATGTAACTATCTTTTTCTTTTATGAAAAGGGTGTATGTTCCGTTAGAATTTAAAGTCATTGTGAAATCTTCCCAAGTATAACAACTTTCAAAATTTAAGGTAGATCCATTATTGCAATAAAGAGTTTCAGGGTAGCAATACTCTTCGTTTAAGCCAATATCATTATTTACATTGTTATATGTTTCTTGGTATCTTATTAATTGCCAGTTAGCTACTAGGTTTGAGTTTCCACCCCAGCTTTCAACAGTAATGCATACTGTTTGTGGAGCACTAATATTTCCATTGTCATCGTAAACACAAATCGTGTAACAAAATCTTCCTGCAGGAACTGTATTATTAAATCCTACATTTATATTTAGATCACCGCCCATTTTTCTTGACTTTGAAAAAGGTGCTTTATCAGATTCTTCTTCAATTAAAAATTCAAATGCAGAAGCAGGTACATCATAATAGCTTGAAGCAGAATTACCATCAACATCACTAAATACTAGATATGCTCCAGCAACATCATTTGTTGATTGAAAGTTGATGTCATATCCTTCACTTAATAAAGCTGAACTTGTGTTGTTTAATGAAAATGAAATAGCATTGTTTGGTTGAGGTGCATTTCCATTAATTTTAGTAGCACCATCGATTAATATTCCATTAGAAACAAGATCTGCATTTAGAATTACATTCTCTTGTTCATTATTTTGTTGTTGCTGTTCTTCTGAACTTTCATCATCTGAACTGCAATAGGTAAGCGTTAAAGAAAGAAATAGTAAAGTAATAAGTTTAAATTTTTTCATGTTTGGTTTATTTAATGTTTAACATGGGGTAAAACTAGTTGAAGTAGGAGCAAAAAAAAATACCCTGTGAGGGGTATTTATAATCTTGAAATGATTGAATGTTTTAAAAATCGTATTTTTTTTCTAAAGCATAGCGTAATAGCTCACCTTTTCCAGAAAGTCCTAATTTGTGGATCATGTTTTTGCGATGCTTTTCTACTGTTGAAACTGCTGTAAAACGAGTTGCAGCTATTTCACTAGAAGTTTTACCTTGCCCTATTAAGGATAATATTTCACGCTCACTTTTAGATAATAAAGGCCTCTTTTGTGTTTTTGCAGCATCAGGATTTAAAAGAATATCGTCAATAGAAGCATCGAAATAGGTGCTGCCTAAGGATACGCTTCTTATAGCGTTTAATACTTCTTCAAGAGGTGAATTTTTCAATAAATAACCAGAAGCTCCAGCAGCAATCATTTTAGTGACGGCTTCTTCTTGGTCGAACATAGAAAATGCTATGACTTTGATGTGAGGAAATTCTTTTTTAATAATTTTTGTAGCAGCAATTCCATCAATTTTCGGCATTTTAATATCTGTCAATACTACTTTTGGTTGTTTTTTTCTGACAATATCTATTAAGGCTTCTCCATCATTACACATTCCTAAAATTGAGATGTCTTCTTCGTATTTTAATAATAAGTATATGCCGTCAACCAAGGCTTGGTGATCTTCGGCGATTGCTACGCTAATCATATTGGTATGTCAATTAAAATATTTGTTCCTTTTCCTGGTGTAGAATCTACTTCCATACTTCCTTCTAAATGTTCAACTCGTTTTTCGATACTACTTAAACCCATTCCATTTTCTGTATGGATTATTTTTCTTGTATTAAATCCTTTGCCATTATCTTCTACAATAATGTTAATAGTATCTTCTAATTGAGTTAATGAAATATTTGCTTCAGTGGCATCAGCGTGTTTAATAATGTTGGTAACTAATTCTTGGATAATTCTAAAGATAGTAATTTCAAGACTGTTGTCAATTCGTTCTGTCAATCCAAAGTCTTGAACTTCTATTTTTAATTGATTAGTTATTGAAGCGCTTTTAGCGAGTTTTTCAATAGCAGGAAGTAAACCATTCTTTGCAATGACTCCGTTATTTTTAACATGCGCCATGGACCGTACTTCTTGATAGGCTTCTTCGAGTAATTCGCCGGTTTTTGAAAACAATTCCTCTTCATTCTGCAACGATCCTTTGTGTTTTTGTAAATGTTCAAATTGCAAACGAGCTGCTGACAATGTTGCGCCCACGCTGTCGTGTAAGTCACTTGCCAAACGTTGGCGCTCTTTTTCTTGGCCTTCAATCATCGCGTCAATTGTAGTTAGTTCTTGGTCTTTTAAAAGCTTTTCAGTTTTCTGAATTTCAATTTCATGTTCTTGTTCAGCAATGCGTTGTTTTCGTTTAGTGTTTTTGAAGAGAAGAAAACCAGTAATGCTTATAAACAACAAGCTGATAATTCCACCAATCCAGAGATTTCGTTGTTGACTTTGTTCTTTTTCAATTTCAGATTGAAGGATGAGGTTTTGTTTTTCTTTTTCCGAAGTTCGCAATTGAATATTTAATTTTGCAATTTTAGATTTATTATTCTTAAAGTCTGAATCTGCCTCATAAATCATAGCTTTTTCTAATAGAAAATATGCGCTATCGTATTCTTTTAAAGCTTCATGAATATACAATGCCTTAAATTTTTCTAATGAATATATAGATTTTGCGGAATCTGATTTATTTAAATATTTTTTAGCATTATAGATATGACTTTTCGATTTTAACGAGTTTTTATTTGCTGCTTCTACAGCAGCTAATTCTAAATGTGCATTGAATTTTGACTTGTTATTATAAATAGTATTCTCTAAAATGAGAATTTTATTATTATAATAATATGCGCTATCTACATTCTTTAAGACTCTATAATAGACTGCAATGTCTTCATAAAATCTACCAGATAATTCCGAGCTTAGATGTATTTTATTTATGATTTTTATTAATTTTTTTGAAGTAATAAAAAATTCATCTGGCGAATAAATTGAGTTTGCATTAAAACTATTTTTATAAAAATTAACAATAGCATTATCAATATCAGTTTCAGCAATATTTTCTAATTCATTTATATAAAATTGGAAGCTTTCTGTATTATGCAATATTTGAACATTGTATAATTCAATAATGCCAATCAAACTAATCCTTAAATAATCCTTGTTATTAACTTCTTTTGAAAGTATGTAAGCTCTGTCAAAATATTGTAGGCCTTCAAAGTTTTCTTTAAAATTATGAAGTGTATAAAAACCCTTTGATAGATTTTTTAAAATCTCAAATTCTTTAACATTAGATCTTAATTTCAGATTGCTTAAAGCAAGTGAGTCTTCTAAAAAATTTTGCCCTCTATTTTCTGTGATTTGTATTAATGTTGATAGCCCAACTTTGTAATCATTATCTGTGATTTTTAATAGATTTTGTTTTCCTTTTTTAAAGTTAAATTCTTTTATGTTTTTTAAAACAGAATCAACTGCATTAATATCTTGCCCAAAAGAATTTATTGAGCTAAAAATTAAAAATAAACAAAGCTTTAATGTTATTTTTGAAGTCACTAGTATTTTCTTATAATTCTAAGGGTTGAGTTTCTGCATTTATATCCGGGTTTTTGATAAAAATCCATAGTTGGATATACTTTATTCGAATTATTTATATAATAATTTTCAGGAACGTTAGTAACATTTCTTACTTCAAACCTAGTGCCATCACGGTAGAAAAATTCATTGTCAAAAATGCCATTTTTGAGTGGATTTTCAGTTCTAGAACCCCATATAGGAACTAATTCACGATCTACAAACAAATAAAGATCTTCGTTTTCAGGAATGTTTTTTAAACTATCCAAAGTACTATCTAGTAAAACATCCTGTCTATATGAAGTTTCTCCACTAACAACGGCACGTAGTTCAAAATCAATTTTAACAATATGCATCGTTTCTCCTTGAGAATTTTGTTGTGTGACTAGAGTACATTTTGGTTGTACAGCATTATGAAAGCCTAGATCTATAGATCCTTTATAGTTTAATATTATTAAACTTATACTCTCAATTGAACCATCTGTGTTCACAGAAAAATCACCATAAACACCAAAACTAGTTTCATAAATTTGACTTGCATATATAAATTGATTCTCTCCTGAAGAGTTAGAGGTTAAAAATAAATTTGCTAAGTTTTTTTCATCAATTGTTATCATAATATTATAGTTAATTAGTTAAACTTCATAATTTTCAAGAAAATTCTTCGTGATTTTTTTAAGATTTAAAATACCTGCACCATAATGTTCATTACTCGTATTTATAAATTCAGGATTGAAATCATCAAGAGATTTCTTGTCTTTTAAAATGTCTTTAATTCTTTTTAAAGACAATGTATTGTTATGTTTTAATAACCGGGCTATGCATCCACTTACAATAGGAGCAGCAGCCGATGTGCCATTAAAATAAGTGTAGTTTTTATATTTATCATTAATACCTCTAATGGGGATATAATGTTCCCCTGCACCATCAGGAATATCTGTTGTAATAACATTAATGCCAGGAGCTGCTATAGAAACATTACTTCCAAAAGAAAAGTTAAGAGGAATGTTTAATTTATCAACAGCACTTATAGTTATTACGTTTGGGTGATTCGCAGGAAATTTTATTTCTTTATCATAATTTCCTGCTGAAAATATAATTGGCAACCCTAAGCCATTTCTTCCTTTTTCTGAAACATTAGATAATGCATCATAAAGTATATCAGATTCATAATCTAATGTCCAACTACAATTTATTACATCACAATTACTTTGATAAGCTGCACTGTAGAAAGCATTGATAAGATCAAAGTTGGATAGTTGAATATTATGTTTGTCTGAACCTGCCACAATTCTATAACTTACTAGTTTTGTGCCTATGCCAACACCTTTGTGTCCCATGTTATTAACAGAATTTGCTGATAATATTCCAGCACACCATGTTCCATGATATTCTTTAATATTTGGTGTTTGATATAATTCACCTGAAATAAAAGATTTGCTATTAGTATCATCAATAACAGCCTCTAAATCTTTATGGTATTTATAGACTCCATTATCCATTATACAAATTGAAATAGGATGATTAAGTTTAAGGTTTTCATTAAAATAATTAAAACCTAACTTTTCATATATTTTATTCAAGGGTAATGGATATTGCTCAACATAATTTGATAATCTAGCTGAGATTTTATTTCTATAATATTTAGAAGTAGAACACCAGTTAGGTTCAAGTTTTATGATGAAATTCCATGATTCTACCATTTCAATTAAATCATCGATACTAGAAAATTCAGAATGAATACAAAAAATAGGTTTGTTTAACACCTGCTCAACTGTGTATAATAGACCTAGTTTATTTTGTAGGTCTTCTAAGGTGATATTTGTTGAGGTTTCAATAATTAGTTCATTTTTATGAATGTATTTTCTTCCTTCATATTCATAAATATCATATGCTTTAAGCTTATTTTCTATAAGATAGTTTTCAATAAGAGAATTTTTTAAATAACTATTTCTAACATTAAAAGTAGATTTATTATCTATTATGTAAAACGGTAATTCAGGTAAACTTTTTAAATCTTCAATAATTTCATTTTCTAAATCTTTATCTAATATAATTTGAGATTCATTACTTTTCTTAAAAATAATACTGCGATCTTTAAAATTATGGTGAATGAAATCTGGCATTAATTTTTATATGCTAATTAATAAAATGGTTAACAAAATTAAAATACCCAATACAGGGTAGATTCTATAAACGTACCATTAATTAATCAAACTTACAACTTGCTTGCTACTGAATATTGTTGTATGTGTTATAGTTGATGTTTAGGGCTTTAACCACAACTTTAAGGCAAGAAGAATGCCTATGAAAAATATAAATCCTATTAAAATCCAAAAACTACCTTTATAATGTTTTTGATGAATTTTTTTGTCTTTACGATAACTAATGGTGATTAAGATCACAAATGCTATTACAAAGAAAATAACAAAAATCAACTGCCCAGTACTAAACATAAATTTGTAGTTTTATGACGGTAAAAATACAAAATTAGAATACTAGCTAAAGTTAATATGGATTGTATTTTTTTTAATTTAATGTTTAACTAATAAGATTCCTGTATTTGCAGGAAATGAATATGAAAAATAAAATAACAGACGTGCATATATTTCATGATGCATTTGGTTTAGGAATTAAACATACTCCCACAGCAGAATTGTCAGAAGCAAAAAACTTACTTCGTTTTAATTTAATGAAAGAGGAAAATGAAGAGTACCTGGAAGCAGCCAACAATAACGATTTGGTAGAAGTTGCAGATGCATTAGGTGATATGCTCTATATTTTATGTGGAACCATCATAGAACACGGTATGCAGGATAAAATTGAAGAAGTATTCAATGAAATCCAACGTAGTAATATGAGTAAATTAGGTGCAGACGGAAAACCTATTTACCGTGAGGACGGAAAAGTATTGAAAGGGCCTAATTATTTTAAACCAGATATAAAATCTATATTAGAGAAGTAATCTCTAGAACTTATTTTATCTCGTGTCTCCAATGGAATGGATCTTCAGCTCTATTGTACTGAATGTCCATTAATTTGCTTTTAAAATGATCTGCAAAACCTTCATTTATCTTTGGAAGGTTGTATGTTTCATGATCATAACTAAACGCAGATACAGGGCTTATCACAGCGGCAGTACCAGATCCAAATATTTCTTTTAAAGAGCCATCTTTAGAAGCTTCAATAAGTTCAGTTACAGTAATTCGACGAACTTCTACAGAAATCCCTTCTAATTCAGCAAGAGCGATAACACTTTTTCTAGTGATACCATCTAAAATTCGATCGTTATTTGGAGCAGTAATTAAAGTGTCATTTATTCTGAAAAAGACATTCATTGTACCAGCTTCTTCTAAATATTTATGCTCATTAGCATCTGTCCAAATTACTTGTTGAAACCCTTGCTCTTTAGCTAGATTCGTTGGGTAAAACTGAGCAGCATAATTTCCTGCAGCTTTAGCCGCACCAACACCACCGTCGGCAGCTCTACTATAACTTTGGGCAATCACTACTTTTACTTCACCTTTATAATAAGCTTGAACAGGAGATAACAAAATCATAAATTTATATTCTGAAGAAGGTGCCGCAGCAACTCCACATTCTGTAGCAATAACAAAAGGACGAATGTAAACTGAATTTCCTTCACCTTTCTTTACCCAATCTTTGTCCATATTAAGCATGGTTTCAAGTCCTTCAAAGAAAAATTCTTCTGGAAATTCAGGAATTGCTAATCGTTTAGACGATTTATTAATTCGTTTAAAATTTTCAAGAGGACGGAACAACCAAACCTTATCGTTATCATCTTTATATGCCTTCATTCCTTCAAAAACGGCCTGACCATAATGAAAGACTTTAGCAGCGGGAGACATCATGATTTCACCAAACGGTTTAATCGTTGGATTTTGCCAAGAACCGTCGATAAAATCACATTCGAACATATGATCTGTAAACTGTTTTCCGAAAACTAAGTTGTTAAAATCAACTTGATCGATTTTTGATTCAGTTACTTTTTCTACAGAAACTAATTTTTGTGTGATTGAGCTCATAAATAGGATGAAATTTTATGCAAAAGTACTCAAAATTTAGGGTATTTTATAATTGGAAAAGCCTTAATTTTGTATTATATTATATGTTTATATATTAAAATTTTAAAATTCACTAACATGAAAAATTTAGTTACATTTATTTGCTTAACATTACTTATTATCTCTTGCAAATCTGATAAAAATACAGAAGCAAAAATTGAAAAAGAAGTTGCCAAACAAGAAGTTAATTATGCGCCATTTGGAGCCAAAATAACTGCTGATGGAGCTTTGTCTAATACTGAAATTATTGAAAAATATAAAACATTAAAAGCGGGTGATACTGCTGTTGTAAAATTTACGGCAAAAGTGAACGAAGTTTGTCAGGCAAAAGGATGTTGGATGCGTTTAGATTTAGGAGATGATGAATCTATGGTAAAGTTTAAAGACTATGGTTTCTTTATGCCAAAGAATATTGCAGGGAAAGAAGTAATTGTAAATGGAAAAGCATTTGTTGCAGAGGTTTCTGTTGAAGAACAAAGACATTATGCAGAAGATGCTGGAAAAACAAAAGAAGAAATAGAAGCAATCACTGAGATTGAAAAAACACTTTCTTTTGAAGCAGATGGTGTATTAGTTAAAATGTAAAAATGAAAAATATTTCATTCATATTTGTTATTCTTTTTTTAGTTTCTTGTAATACTAAAAAAGAGGAAAAAGTTGAAACTTCTGAAGTAAATTCAATTGAAGATTTTGATCTATATACGCCTTCTGAAATGTCATTGCACATGAACGATATGTTCGAATTCAATGAAGAAATAAAGAAAAAAATTATAGCTGGTGAACCATTAGAAAATTTTCCAGAGAATTTCTTAAAAATTCATTCAGCAAAATTATCGGAAGCAAAAGATAGAAACGAAACTTTTGAAGCCTATTCAAAAACTTTTATTGAAAGCGAAAAAGAAATCTTTAATTCAGCTTCAACGATACCTTTAAAAGATCGTTATAACAATGCTATTAATACTTGTGTAATGTGCCATAAAACAGAATGTGTTGGGCCTATTCCAAGGATTAAAAAGTTATTAATTAATTAGTCTTTTGGAACGTAAAATAATTACGACATTAGACGGTTCTACCACCATTCATTTACCCGAATGGGATGAACAATATCACTCCAAAAATGGAGCAATACAAGAAGCCTATCACGTTTTTATCGAGATGGGCTTTTTCTATTTTCTGAATAAATTTCAGCCCAAAGAAGTTAGTATTCTTGAAATCGGATTTGGAACAGGGTTAAATGCAATTATTACATTGTTAGAATCTCAAAATAAGAATATTTCAACTTTTTATACTGGAGTTGAAGCTTATCCTGTGGAAGATTCAGAAATCAATCAATTAAATTATCATCAACAATTAAAAGTTTCAGAAGAATTTTTTTTAATACTTCATTCTTCTCTATGGGAAAAAACATTGAAAATAAATTCAAATTTTGATCTCTTAAAAAGAAAGATGTTTTTTTCTGAAATAAATGATAAAAATCAACATGATATCATCTATTTCGATGCTTTTGGAGCACGTGTGCAACCTGAGTTATGGACAGAAGAAGTATTTCAAAAAATGTATAATGCATTAAAAGTAAATGGAGTTTTAGTTACCTATTCTGCTAAAGGAAGTGTGCGTAGAGCAATGCAAGCTGTTGGATTTACAGTCGAAAGATTGCCTGGACCTCCTGGAAAAAGAGAAATGCTAAGAGCTTGTAAGGTAGGCTAATATTCATTTTTTTCTCATTTTCTCATTTCATAATTAATACCCTTAAAAAAACAGTGACATTTTGACATTTTTCAAGAAATGGCAGTACTTTTGTAAACTTTATAAAAAATTACAAAACACTCATAAATGAGCACAAAAGATAAAACGAAAGAAGCTGATGTTTCAGAAGAAACAAAAGTGAATGAAAATGAAGCTTCAACAGCAACTGAAACAAAAGAAGAAGTTAAAGATCCTTTAGCAGAGTTGCAAGCTGATCTTGAAAAAGAGAAAGATAGAAATTTACGTCTATTTGCAGAGTTTGAAAATTTTAAGAAAAGAACCGCAAGAGAACGTATCGATTTATTTAAAACAGCTGGACAAGGTGTAATGGAATCTATACTTCCTGTATTAGATGATTTTGATCGTGCATTAAACGAATTAAACAAATCTGGTGACGATAGTCATTTAAAAGGAATTGAATTGATTAATAATAAACTTAGAGAAACATTAAAATCGAAAGGTTTAGAGGTGATTGAAACAAAACAAGGAGATGTTTTTAATGCAGATAATCACGAAGCTGTAACTCAAATTCCTGCTCCAAATAAAAAATTAAAAGGAAAAATAATTGACGTAATTGAAAAAGGTTATGCAATTGGTGATAAAATTATTCGCTACCCTAAAGTAGTTATTGGTCAATAATATACAACATGGCAAAACAAGATTTTTACGAAATATTAGGTATCTCAAAGGATGCATCTGCAGCCGAAATTAAAAAGGCATACCGTAAAAAAGCGATTGAATTTCATCCTGATAAAAATCCAGATGATTCTAATGCAGAGGAAAAATTTAAAAAAGCTGCTGAAGCCTATGAAGTTTTAAGTGATGCTGATAAAAAAGCTCGTTATGATCGTTACGGTCATCAAGCCTTTGAGAATGGTGGCGGTTTTGGCGGTGGTGCTGGAGGTATGAACATGGATGACATTTTTAGTCAGTTTGGCGATATCTTTGGAGGCGGAGGCGGCTTTGGAGGCTTTGGTGGAGGAAGAGGTCGTGCACAAGTGAAAGGAAGTAACCTACGTATTCGTGTAAAACTTACCTTAGAAGAAATTGCCAATGGTGTTGAAAAGAAAATAAAAGTAAAACGTAAAAAAGTAGCAAAAGGTACTACTTATAAAACATGTTCTACTTGTAATGGACAAGGACAAGTTACAAGAATTCAAAATACAATATTAGGTAGAATGCAAACTTCAGCTCCATGTAATACATGTGGAGGAAGCGGGCAAACAATAGATTCAAAACCTAGCAATGCAGATGCTCATGGAATGCTTTCTACTGAAGAAACTGTTTCTATTAAAATTCCTGCAGGTGTTGTTGAAGGTATGCAATTGAAAGTTTCAGGAAAAGGAAATGAAGCTCCTGGAAATGGAATTTCTGGAGATCTTTTAGTTGCAATTGAAGAACAAGCGCATCCAACTTTGCAAAGAGAAGGAGATAATTTACATTATGACCTTTATATAAGTTTTTCTGAAGCTGCATTAGGTACTTCAAAAGAAATTGATGCTGTTACTGGAAAAGTGAGAATTAAAATTGAATCTGGAGTTCAAAGTGGTAAAATATTAAGGTTACGTAATAAGGGTATACCTAGTATTAATAACTATGGATCTGGTGATTTGTTAGTTCATGTTAATGTTTGGACACCTAAAACTTTAAACAAAGAACAAAAAGAATTTTTTGAAAAAATGAATGAAGACAGTAACTTCCAGCCCAATCCGGAAAAGGAAGACAAGTCATTTTTTGAAAAAGTAAAAGATATGTTTACATAAATTCCTTTTAATTAATTTATTTTATATATATTTGAGAATCACTAATGCTATTAGTGATATTTTTCTTTTTCATAGCAATTTTTTCCCACCCTTTAAGCAATTTGAGGGTGGGTTTTGCTTTTAGGGCTGTTTTTAAAGTCTATTAATAAGGTGTTTATGTGTTTTATTGGTTTTATTTGAAAGATTAATAAAGATAAGTTTTACAAAAAGTGTAACGAAAAGAGTTATTCTTTTACAAACAACATGTATTACATTTACAATCCAATTAGTAGAATAATTAGTAATCGAATTACAAAAAAGTAAGATTTATATGAATGAACTCTTAGTTGCGAAAAATGTTTCGAAATCTTTTGGTGAATTTAAAGCATTAAATGATGTTTCTATAGCAGTGCCAAAAGGAAGTATATTTGGACTATTAGGCCCTAATGGTGCAGGTAAAACAACATTAATTCGAATCATTAATCAAATTACCATGCCAGATACTGGTTCTGTAATATTAGATGGAGAACCATTACGCCCGGATCATATAAAACATATTGGTTACTTGCCTGAAGAAAGAGGTTTGTATAAATCAATGAAAGTTGGTGAACAAGCTATGTATTTGGCACAGTTAAAAGGCTTGACAAAACAAGAGGCGAAAGAACGTTTAAAATATTGGTTTGATAGATTAGAAATAGGTAATTGGTGGAATAAAAAAATCCAAGAATTGTCTAAAGGTATGGCGCAAAAAATACAATTTGTTGTAACCGTTTTGCATCAGCCGAAACTTCTTATTTTTGATGAACCCTTTAGCGGATTTGATCCAATCAATGCGAATTTAATTAAAGACGAAATTCTTCGTTTACGAGATGAAGGAGCAACCGTTATTTTTTCAACACATCGCATGGAATCTGTAGAGGAAATGTGTGACCATATTGCTTTGATTAATAAATCAAATAAAATTTTAGATGGGAAGCTAATAGATATTAAGAGAGCATATAAATCTAATACCTACGAGATAGCTATTTTACCCAATAATCCAGCAACTATTGATAGTGTTTTAAATCAAAAATTTGAGGTTTTTCCAACTTCATTAAAAACTATAAATAACGAGTTACAATATAAAATTAAGATACCAGAAGCATCTTCAGCAAATGATTTGGTGACTTATTTAACTTCTTTAGGAATGTTAACTCATTTTAAAGAAGTAATTCCTTCAGCTAGTGATATTTTTATTGAAACAGTTCAAAATAATTAATTCTTTTTATGAATCATCTTCCTCTTATTATAAAACGAGAATACCTTAATAAGGTAAGAAATAAGTCATTCATAATAATGACTTTTTTAACACCGATCATCATGGTTGGTATATTTGCTTTGGTCGCTTATTTGTCACAGTTGAATAATGAAAATGTAAATACTATTCAGGTGTTAGATGAAAGTGGATTGTTTGTTGATTTATTTGATGACACCGAAAGTTTACACTTTGAAAAGCTTGCAAATGTTTCATTAACAGAAGCAAAAACAAATACAGAAGAATCTGAAAAATACGGTTTATTGTATATTCCTAAGGTTGAAAATATTGATGCTTTTTCCGAATCTATTGTCTTTTATTCTTCAGAATCACCTTCTATATTGGTGATGAAATCTATTGAGGATAAAATAGAAGATAAGGTTAATGATTTAAAATTAAATGATGCTGGTATTGATTCCGAAGCAATAAAAGAATTACGTGTTTCAATCGATACTAAACAAGAAACTTTTAAGGGAAAAGAAACTTCAAAATATGGTTCAATCTTAAAACTTGCATTTGGAGGTGCTGCGGGTTATTTATTGTTCATGTTTATTATTATATATGGTAACATGATTATGCGAAGTGTAATTGAAGAAAAAACAAGCAGAATTATTGAAGTTATTATTTCTTCTGTGAAACCAATAAAATTACTTTTAGGTAAAATAATTGGAACTTCATTAGCTGGTATTACACAGTTTTTAGCTTGGGTGATTTTATTAGGTATATTAAGTACTGTTGTAACTTTAATTTTTGGAATTGATCCTTCTGCTATGCAAGCAAGTCAGCAAGAAATGTTAGCTCAAAATTCTGATTTAAATTCTGCTGAAATCCTTCAAACCTTTATTTATGAGGTTAGGGAATTACCCATAACAAATTTAATTGTTATGTTTATTTTATTCTTCGTTGGAGGTTATCTATTGTATAGCTCACTATATGCAGCAATAGGTGCTGCCGTAGATAGTGAAACAGATACACAGCAGTTTATGTTACCAATTTTATTGCCTTTAATTATAGGTATTTATGTTGGGTTTTTCACTGTAATTGAAAACCCTCATGGAACCGTTTCTCAAGTATTTTCATATATTCCCTTTACGTCACCTGTTGTTATGTTAATGCGTATTCCTTTTGGAGTACCTTTATGGCAACAAATGCTTTCATTGCTAATATTATTTGCTACTTTTATAGGCACCGTATGGTTTGCAGCAAAAATATATCGTGTAGGTATTTTAATGTACGGTAAAAAAGCAAGCTATAAAGAAATAAGGAAATGGCTTAAATATTAAATTACGTGCAAGAGCAGGAAGTTTCAGAAAAAATATCAGAAGTTGTAAAAGAAGATATCTGGGGATCAATTAAGGAGTTTTTAGATATTGGATTTCATATTGGACAAGGAGAAAATACCATTCATCTTACTATAGGTATTGTTCTGTTATTAATATTTTCGATTTTTATTGCTAGTTTTTTATTAAAAGGAATTCGCCTTTTTTTTACAAGGAAGTTAGATGAAATAGATAAAAATAAATTTCTAAGCGTATTTAAGTTTATTAATTACGTAACTTTTATTATTGTTTTCTTCGTAATATTAAGCTTAACAGGTATTAATATTACTCCATTTTTAGCTGCTTCAGCTGCACTATTAGTTGGTTTAGGTCTTGCTTTACAAGAATTATTTCAGGATATTATTGGAGGAATACTTATTATTTTCGATAAATCACTTATGGTTGGTGATGTTGTTGAAGTAGAAGATAAAGTTGGGAAAGTAGTAGAGATTAAGCTTCGAACCACTCGTGCAGTAACTAGAGATGATAAGATAATTATAATACCTAATCATAAATTTATTAGTAATTCGGTTTATAATTACACTCAAAATGGTAAAACTACAAGAGAATATGTTCAAGTAGGCGTTGCTTATGGAAGTGATACTGAAAAAGTAACCGAACTCCTTTTACAGAGTGTTACTTCACAAACAGGAGTATTAAAAAAACCAAAACCGTTTGTTGCTTTTGAAGACTTTGGAGATTCAGCTTTAGTTTTTAGTGTGTATTTTTATATCAATAAAAGTTTTGAAGTGCCAATTCTTAAAAGTAATGTTCGGTATTCTATAGATAAATTATTTAGAGAAAACCAAATTACCATTCCATTCCCTCAACGAGACGTACATTTATTTCAGTCTAAAAAATAATAGTACTTTTAAGAGAAACTTAAGACTCTCTACTAAATAGTTTTATAAATACTATCTATCTTAGGAGCGAAAAATTAATTCAAAAAAAGAGAAAAATATTTATGTCAAAAATATTGATAATTGAAGATGAAGCTGCAATTAGAAGAGTGCTAGTTAAAATTCTTTCTGAAGAAAACAAAGCCTATGATGTTTCTGAAGCTGAAGATGGTTTGGTAGGAATAGAACGCATTCGAAAAGAAGATTTCGATTTGGTTTTATGTGATATTAAAATGCCAAAAATGGATGGTGTTGAAGTATTGGAAGCTGTAAAAAAGATAAAACCTGAAACACCTTTTGTAATGATTTCTGGTCATGGTGATATAGATACTGCCGTAAATACAATGCGTTTAGGAGCTTTTGATTATATTTCAAAACCACCAGATTTAAATAGATTATTGAATACGGTTCGTATCGCTTTAGATAGAAAAGAATTGGTGGTGGAAAATACGCGCTTAAAAAAGAAGGTGAGTAAGAAATATGAAATGATAGGAGAATCTGACGCAATCGCTCAGATAAAAGATATGATTGAAAAGGTGGCGCCAACAGAAGCTAGAGTTCTAATTACAGGTTCAAATGGAACAGGAAAAGAATTAGTGGCTCATTGGTTACATGAAAAAAGTGATCGCTCTAGGGGTTCGCTTATCGAAGTAAATTGTGCCGCAATACCGAGTGAGTTAATAGAAAGCGAACTTTTCGGACATAAAAAAGGAAGTTTTACGGGAGCAAGTAGCGATAGAGCAGGTAAGTTTGAAGCAGCAAATGGTGGCACTATTTTCTTGGATGAAATTGGAGATATGAGTTTGTCTGCGCAAGCTAAAGTACTTAGAGCTTTACAAGAAAATAGAATAAGTAGAGTTGGTAGTGATAAAGATATAAAAGTAGATGTGCGTGTTATAGCTGCGACAAATAAAAATTTAAAAAAGGAAATTTCAGAAGGAAATTTCAGAGAAGATCTATACCATCGTTTAGCAGTTATTTTAATTAAAGTACCTTCATTAAATGATCGTAGAGATGATATTCCTATGCTAATTGAACATTTCAGTAAAAAAATTGCTGAAGAACACGGTACAACTAAAAAAGTATTTTCAAAGAAAGCGATAGCTTTATTACAAGCATATGATTGGACGGGTAATATTCGTGAATTACGAAATGTTGTAGAACGATTAATAATTTTAAGTGGAGCTGAAGTAAGTGAGCAAGATGTAAAATTATTTGCTTCTAAATAAATTACAGATAAAAGTATTTCTTAATATAGTTTACAATTTAAACCTTCTTAAGAAATACTTTTATTTTATTATAAGTTATTACATATATTCAGCTTCACTAAATAATTAGAAGTAATTTCTTTGATATTATGGCACTGCCCCATAAAGTGTTTTAATGTCTCTGATGTTTTTTGAAACAAGATCATTGTAAAACAAATTCTTATTAATTAATTCATCATTACATTCACAAATCTTTAGAATTTCATTGAAATTTTTAATTTTTGAAGAAATAGCAGCTTCAAACGAGTTAATTAACATTTCTTTTTTTATTAAAAGCTCTTTCTGTTTTTGTTCAGCCAATTTGCGTTTTAATTCTTTTTCTTTTTCTTTTAATTCTAACTGCTGCTGTTTTAAATTTAATTGTTCATCTTGTAATGCCTCTAAGTTTTCGTCGCTATTTGATAATTCGGTGCATTTATCCAATTCAAGAATACTTTGCTTGGCTTTTTTTTGACCTCTACTTACATAAAAACGTCCGTCTTCATAGCTTTCAGCATCAGAAACTTTAGATAACAATTCGTAACCGTCATATACATTATTGTAAGCTTCTTCACAGTTGCAATTATTTAAAATTAGTTTAGCTCGCTCAAATGCTTTTACAGATTTATTCGAATAAAACTTTAAATGTGTAATATTATTTGAGTTATATGCAGACTTTACATGAGAGTATGCATAATTTAGATCTGGATATGCTTCATCACAGCTTGTTTGCCCTTGAGAATATGCATATAAAAGTAACATTAAAAAAAAAGTGTAATTTTTTTTCATAGGATTTGGGTTTAATGAATAATAAGTAGGTGGTTTAAATATAGTGAAAATTAATAAAAGCTTCGTTTTTTTCTGAAGTAGTAGATTTTAGTATATTTATGAAAATATTATACAAACCTTATTAATATAGTTATCGGAAATAAATCGTTAAACAACATTAATGAATGTATATTGTTCAATAATTAATTACCCATGAATATCAAAATAAACGACTTTAAAGTCATTTCTGAAACTAAATTACATGAACAAATTACAAGTTCTCATTTAAAGCATTCAAAGAAAGAATTAGAAAATGATTTAGAAATAACGCGCGTTAAACTAGGAGAACTTCAAGATCGTTTATATGCACATGGTAAATATGCTGTATTGGTTTGTTTACAAGGAATGGATACTTCAGGAAAAGATAGTTTAATACGTGAAGTTTTTAAAGATTTTAATGCAAGAGGTGTAGTGGTGCATAGTTTTAAAGTTCCCACAGAATTAGAATTGAAGCACGATTATTTATGGAGACATTATATAGCACTTCCTGCAAGAGGAAAATTTGGTGTTTTTAATAGAACGCATTATGAAAACGTATTGGTAACAAGAGTACATCCTAATTATATTTTGGGTGAAAGTTTACCTAATGTAAAAAGTGTTGAGGACGTAAATGCTAAGTTTTGGGACGCACGTTTTGAACAGATAAATTCTTTTGAAAAGTCTATTGCTGAAAACGGTACTTTAATTTTTAAATTCTTTTTAAATCTTTCTAAAGAGGAACAAAAGAATAGGCTTTTAAGACGATTAAATAAACCGAATAAAAATTGGAAATTTTCTCCTGGTGATCTAAAAGAGAGAAAATTGTGGGATGATTATCAGGAATGTTATCAAGATGCAATTAATAGAACTTCAAAAGAACATGCGCCTTGGTATATTGTGCCAGCCGATAATAAACCAGCGGCAAGATGTATTGTTGCTTCGATATTACTAAAGGAGTTAAGTGCTTATAAAGACATAAAAGAGCCTGAATTAGAACCAAAAATTAAGGCGAAGATTTCAGAATATAAAATAGAACTCGAAAACGAGTAAATAAAATAAACCATATGAAAAGATTATTTTTCCTAACCATTATTGCATTTTTTTCAATCCATAGTTATAGTCAAAATGTAAATAAAGATGATTCTTTAGTAATTAAGAAAATTTACGATGCAGCATTATTAGAAGGGAAAAGTTACGATTGGTTAGATTATTTGTCCAATCAAATAGGTGGAAGACTTTCAGGTTCATTACAAGCCGAAAAAGCTGTAAAATACACAGAAGCTGAACTAAAAGAATTAGGATTAGATAAAGTTTGGCTGCAGCCTGTCATGGTTCCAAAGTGGACTAGAGGAGCTAAGGAGTATGCATATATAGAGACTGCAATAGGAGAAACATCTACAACAAACATTTGTGCTTTAGGAGGTTCAGTATCAACACCAGAAGGAGGTTTGAAAGCTCAGGTTATTGAAGTGACCAGTTTAGATGAAATTGAAAAATTAGGAGAAGAAAATATAAAGGGGAAGATTGTTTTTTATAATAGACCTATGCAAGCTGATCTAATTCAGGCATTTAGAGCCTATGGAGGTTGTGTTGATCAAAGATATGCTGGTGCTATGGAAGCCGCAAAGTATGGTGCGGTTGGAGTTGTAGTGCGTTCAATGAATCTACGAAAAGACGATTTCCCTCATACAGGTTCTATGACTTATGGAGATTTACCAACTAATTTAAGAATTCCTGCTTGTGCGATAAGTACAAATGGAGCTAATTATTTGAGTAGTACTTTAAAGTTACAGCCAAAACTAAAGTTTTATTTTAATCAAACATGTAAAACATATCCAGATGTACAATCTTATAATGTAATTGGTGAAATTACAGGTTCTGAAAATCCTAATAAATTTATTGTTGTAGGAGGTCATTTAGATTCTTGGGATATTGGAGATGGTTCTCATGATGATGGTGCTGGTGTAGTTCAATCTATGGAGGTTTTGCGATTATTTAAAAAGATAGGTTATAAACCTAAAAACTCAATCCGTGTCGTTTTGTTTATGAATGAAGAAAATGGTTTACGAGGTGGAAAGAAATATGCATTAGATGCAAAGAATAAAAATGAAGATCACATTTTCGCTTTGGAAAGTGATGCAGGGGGATTTACTCCCCGAGGTTTTTCTTTTGATTGTGATGATGAATCATTCAATAAAATTGTTTCATGGAAGCCATTATTTAAACAATATTTGGTTCACTATTTTGAAAAAGGAGGTAGTGGTGCAGACATTGGACCTTTAAAAAAGGATGGCATTATTTTATCAGGATTGCGTCCAGACTCTCAACGATACTTTGATTATCATCATGCTGCTAGCGATATTTTTGAAGCAGTTAATAAGAGAGAATTAGAATTAGGGGGTGCGGCTATGACTAGTTTAGTGTATTTAATAGACACTTATTTTTAAAAAATTCTGTAATAATCGTTTCATTTTCTAATGGATTGTTGTTTTTTATATCTTCTGTTACAGTTATTTCATAAAAAGTTCAAAATCTATTCTTATCTATTGTAAATCAAAGATTTCTTAATTTTTTTTTAGTTAAAATTTTATAAATCTCGAGGTAAACTATTATCGGGAATTACCCTAAACCTTTGATTTTAAGAAACAAGTTGTATCTTTAAGATAGAGAAAAAGAAACCAACCATTATGAAAATTGCTAACATAAATAGAATATTATATTTTACTTTGATAGTATTTTTATTATCTCCCGATAATTATTTACTAGCTAAGTCAAGTTTAGATACACAAATAAATAAGGTAGAGGAAAAACCATTTTTAAATTCATTATTATTTACTCAAGAAATTAATTCTACTAATTTCACAAAAGTATCAATTGAAGAAAATAAAGAGCTTGCGATTTTTGCAGCGAAGAATAATGATATACAAAATGCAGCATTATATGCAGAGAATTATATAAAATATTCTGGGCATACTGAGTTTATAGATTCCGGTTATTTTGATCACTTCTTTGATGATGAAATTTTTATTGATTTAAGAAATACATATAGTATTGATTTTAATTTAATAAACCTATTCTATTTATTTTCTGCCATTGTAGGGTTTTTTATAACTACAATATTGATAGTGAAAAAGAATCAAGATTTAGCTTCAAAATTATTAGTAAGTGGATTTGTGTTAATAAACTCATTATTCATTTTTCATATATTTTTATTTTTCACAAAATTACAATTTAGAGTACCACACATATTATATATGTCAGCTTTAAGTGTTTATTTATATGGTCCTTTAGTCTATTTTTATTTTAAAAGAGTCACTTTAAATTATAAATTCAAAAAAATAGATTTGTTACATTTATTACCTACTCTTTTTATTTTCATTTTTATGTTTCCTATTTTCATAATGTCAGGAAGTGAGAAGCTTAAAATAATGTTAGATGTTGGGGTCATTAATAAAGAACCATATCTAAATTATATAGTAATAACTAAATTTATTTCATTAGTAGTGTATGGGTACCTGATTTTAAAAGTGTATTTGTCCTCTAAAACTAAAATGGCTAACTATTCTTTATCTGTTCAAAAATGGTTTAAAATGCTTGTGATCTTTACTGAAGTATATGTTATTTCTTATGTAGTGTATGGTTTAACTTTAATAGGTGTTATTCCAAAAATTGACTTTTTATTTAGCTTTCAAATTATTTTGATGGCTTCAATGGTATTATATATAGGTTATTCGTCTTTTTTAAGTCCTTCATTATTATCGAATAAATCTTCAGAACAGAAAATAAAGTATAAAAAATCGGGACTTACTATAAAATTTTCAGAAGAGCTAAAGGACAAACTCATTTATTTGTTAGAAGAAGAAAAGATTTATAGAATGAATAATGTTAACCTTAATTATCTTTCTGAAAGATTAGGAACTTCTAGGCATAATACGTCACAAATCATTAATGAACATTTTAATTTAAACTTTTTCGAATTAATAAATAAGTATCGAATTAATGAAGCTTCAGAAATCTTAAAAATGGACACGAATAACAATTTAAATATTATAGATGTGGCTTATGAAGTGGGTTTTAATAATAAAGTAACTTTTAACAAATCTTTCAAAAAATTTCTAGATACAACCCCATCAAGGTATATTTTAACCCTTCGTTCGTAAAATATTAGGAAATTTTTATCAGAATGGTTAATTATTATAGGCATTGTCTTAAAATTTTAACATTTTTTTGTAATTTTGTGCCACAACCGTCATTAAAAGCTTGAAGTGATTTTATACGAAATTCTTTTACTTAAGTTTTTATTATAAATCGATAGATTTTATTTGAATTAAATTTTTTTTTCTTCAAGCTTTTGGGTTGTAAAAATTGAATGATAAAATGAATAATTAATTAAAAACCTTTTTATGAAAAGTAACTACACGTGGTTGATACTTTTGCTTTTTAGCATTACGTCAGTATTAGCACAAGAGAAAACTATCTCGGGAAATATTTCAGATGCCACTGGATTCCCTCTCCCTGGAGTAAATGTGATTATTAAAGGTACTACTAGCGGTACTCAATCAGATTTTGACGGAAACTATACATTGCAAGTAAATAATGGACAGACCATTGTTTATAGTTATGTAGGTTTCAAAACTGAAGAGCGTATTGTTGGAGCAAATAGTACAATTGATTTATTATTACAAGAAGATGCAGCCGTACTAGAAGAAGTAGTTGTGACGGGTTATTCTGCTCGTAAAAGAACAGTACAAACTTCAGCAGTTGTTTCAATCTCTGCAACAGAAATTGCAGAACTTTCTCCAACAACGAGTATAGATAA